>Ga0210406_10000452_pt1 | contig 55697 bp, 54 predicted proteins | sample IncBWC30MmetaG_FD_155454 | JGI IMG/M metagenome (GOLD analysis project Ga0210406, IMG submission 155454) | Forest soil microbial communities from Barre Woods Harvard Forest LTER site, Petersham, Massachusetts, United States - Inc-BW-C-30-M | ecosystem: Environmental > Terrestrial > Soil >...
TGCGTAGACTCTCCGTTTAGTTGGCATCATGATTCCTCACCCGTGCTCGTTCATTCTTAGCGGCAATGCTTTCCTCAGTGCCCGTTTCGCGTGAAACAGTCGCCCCTTCGCCGCTGTCACTGAGACGCCCAACATCCTGGCTGTTTCTTTCATGGAGAGCTCTCGCAACTGTTGAATCTCAACAACCCGTCGAATGGTCTGTCGTAAGTCGCGGATCGCCTCCCTAAGAAGTCTCTCCTTCTCGCGCTGGGCGCACGCCTTCTCCGGATTCGGGGAAGGGTCCGGTACGTCCCACCCGAGTCCCTTTGCGTCCGACTCGCCGAAGCCTATGGATGTTTCTCGCGAACTACGTTTTTTGCGAAGGGTCATAAGCGCTGAATTGATCGCGATGCGCGTCAGCCATGTGGAGAAGCTGGACCTGCCGTCAAAATTCTTAATGTGAATGAAGGCGCTCAAAAAGGCATCTTGGAGGGCATCCTCTGCGTCTTCATGATTTCTGGTGATGCGGTGCGCATTCCGGATAAGCCTTCGCGCGTAAGGTTGGCACAGTGCGCCGAAGGCTTCCGCTTGCCCCTGTTTTGCTGCCGCTACCAAGGCGTCTTCGCACATTGTCGCCACCTCCCACGTTTTACACCGGGGATGATGAGATGAATTTGTTCTACGAACAAGCCTCGATGGGATCCTTTTTTGGTTACCTAATGGCAGGTGGACGCGCTACAACTTTAGAGGGGGATGGGAACAACTCTAGGAGTGGGGGATCTCTGCCATTGGGAGATGGCGAGTCAGAGCACTATTCGGTATTGAGATAATCCGACGAAGAATAAGATGAGCTTGAGTCTTCTCCAGACGAGAAGGAGGATCTGAGAGGATCCGTTTGCAAGGTCGCCACGATGGATTCCTTCTCCGTCATTCTTCCAGTTGCAGGATGCCGCGCTTGAGCGCGATGGTTACTGCGTGAGTTCGGTCGTTTGCGTTCAGCTTCGCGAGGATACTGCTCATGTGTCCCTTAACGGTCTCCTCAGAAACGCCTAGCTCCGATGCGACAATTTTGTTCGCATTTCCAGCGGCCACCAGCGTCAGCACTTCCAGTTCGCGGGCAGTAAGGGTGTCGCTGGAGTGATGCTCGGCAATTCCAATAGCAATTTCAGGTGGAATTCGTTTGCGACCGGTGTGTACGGCGCGAATCGTATCCAGGAGATCCTTACGCAATGCGCTCTTGAGAAGGTAGCCGCACGCTCCAGCATCCAAAGCCCGCGCGGCGTGTACGTCGCCTTTGTATGTCGTCAATACAAGGATACGGGCTTGTGGAAATTCGCTTCGAATGGAGACAATCGCATCAATACCATTTACTTCGGGCATCTGCAGGTCCATCAGTGTAACGTCAGGACGATGGGTACGAAACTGCTCGACTGCCTCGCGGCCATTCACGGCCTCGGCAACCAAAATCATATCTTCCTGGCCCTCCAGGAGTGCCGCAATTCCCTCGCGGAGCACAGGATGATCGTCAACAGTCAGGATTTTTATCCGAGTGTTTGCAGATTCCATCAGCGGTTACCTCCGCGTACAGCACCCAGTAACAAGGTCCAAGCCGAGCGGCTTCTGTAGGACCGGTAAGCCTTCGATCCGGGCACGGAAAGTTCCACCTCCGTGCCGACTTCGGGCCGGCTCCAGATCTGCATCTGACCACCGATTTTCGTGGCTCGTTCGCGCATTCCGGACATTCCCCAGTGGTTCGGTTTTCCGCCGGATTCAAGGACCTGCGAATCTATGCCGCGACCGTTGTCTCGAACTCGGATGCGCCATTTAGTCTGATCATAGGCAATTTCCACTTCGATCCGGGTCCCCTCGGCATGTTGGAACGCATTCACCAAAGCTTCATGCCCAATCCAGTAGGCTTCGTCTAGAACCAGGGGATGCAGAGGCCGCACGTCGCCTTCCACGACTACGGCAAACTCCACGTTTGTTCCCAAGGAGAGCTCCTGGCCAGCTTGCGTAAACGCCTCGGCCACATCCTTTGTAGGGCTTACCGAAACCCGCAGGTGCCTGACCCGGTCACGCCCTTCGGCCATCACTTCATCGGCACGATCGAGCGCACTATCCATCAACTGGCGAGCTGGTTCCGAGTTGGGTATTCGTACCGCCGCCGCTTGAAAACGGAGAATGAGTCCTTGTATGCCTTGCAGCAGGGTATCGTGCAACTCGCGAGCAATTCTTTCTCGTTCGCCGAGGCGCTCTTCCATCCTACCTCGCAACTCGGCAGCGACTTGCTGAAGGCGAAACAGATACAGCATCCACAAAATCGCGACAACTGCCAAAGTGGAGAGAAGCCTAAACCACACCGAGCCCCACCACGGTGGCAAAATTCGGATGCGCACTATGGCTCCAGGCTCGCCCCATGGGCCATGACTGCTTGCGCCCTGGACTCGGAAGGTGTAAGTTCCGGGCGGCAGAGTTGTATATGCCGCCACCCTTCGATCGCTGTCCACTTCGTTCCACTTGTCATCCAATCCTCCCAATTTGTAACGATAGCGGCTTGTCGCAGCGTCCAGATAGCTCAACGCCGAAAATTCGATGGAGAAGATGTTTTGGGAGTGAGACAAGGTAATTTGATCGGTGTGATTGATAGAGTTGGCCAAAGGGGAATCATGACCGCGTTGCACGGGGGCTCCGAATAGCCTGAACTCAGTCAAAGCAATACGAGGGACAAATATGCCGTCCACGATTCTCTCCGGGAAAAATGCGGTTGCTCCGCTGAACCCTCCAAAAAACATCTCTCCCGCCCCACTCTTGAAGCAGGCGCCCCAGCCAGTAAGATCAGAACCCGGAAGACCGTCCGCTGCGGTGAAGTTTTTGAAACTTGCGGTTCGAGGGTCAAACTTCGAAATTCCCTTATTAGTGCTCATCCATAGAAATCCGCGGCCATCTTCCAGGACACAGCTCACGACATTCCCGGCGATGCCGTCGCGCTCGCTATACGTTCTAAACGTGTTCGTTTGGGGATCAAATTTGTCTAGTCCATTTTGCGTGCCCACCCAAAGTGTTCCGGCCCGATCAAAATAGACCGAGTTCACCCGGTTGTCGCTTAGGCTCGTGGAATCATCGGGATTATGGTTATAGATGGTGAAATGCTCCGTAAGGTGATCGAATCGGTGCAGTCCCATATTGCCGCCGAGCCACATGTCCCCATTGCCGTCTTCGGCGATCGCGTGATAATCGAGGCCTCTACTCTTCGAGTCTGGTTTGTACGTAGTAAAGCGTTGGGTAGACGAATCGAAATGACAGAGGCCGTCCCACGTTGCACCCCAGAGCGTTCCGTGACGGTCGATCAGCAATCGCTCAATAATACCGCTACATACGGAAGACGCATCTCCAGGGATTCTATTGTACGAGCGCAGCTCTCCTGTCTTCCGATCGTATCGCTTAAGCCCCTGACTTGTTCCAAACCAAAGTGTGTTCGATCCCGATTCGACGATGCCCAGTACCTCGGTTCCACTAATTAGTTTGAAGGTGGAATACTGTCCTAGACGCCGGTCGATCATGTTCAGCGCTCGATCAGTGCCAACCCACAAAACTCCCCTTTTGTCCTCATAGATCGCGCCGACCAGCGGCGATCCTAGGCTGTTGGGGTTTCCAGACTCGTGTATAAATTTTTCAAACGACTGTCGCTTAGTCGTAAAGAAATTTGGCTTTACCTGGTGCAATCCCGTCCAAATGTTTCCGTCGCGGTCCTCGTACAATGCCGTAACGCGCGTGTCTGCCAAGCTGTCGCTGTCACCAAGGCGGTCGGTATAGCTGACAAATTGATGATGCTCGCGGTCGAATTTCAGCAAACCGCTGGCGGCCGTTCCAAACCACATGGTGCCTTCATGATCCTCGAGGATCGCGTAGGCACGATTGGTTGATCCACCTGAACGATTGTCTGGATTGAATTCATAACGCATCAGCTTGTTTGTCTTCCGGTCAAGAATGGCTGGTAGACCGTCATTGCCGTAGAAGATCCAGAAGACACCGAAACGGTCCTCGTGAAACCGCACCCCTACACCCGAATCGGGTATTGGAATATGCCTGACTACGCTTCCTGCTTTTCGATCAAATTCGTCGAGCGTTTGGCTGTTAGCGACCCAAAACCTGCCTTCCTTGTCTTCGCCTGTCATTTTGATTTCGTCGTCGCCTAGAGTGGCAGGGTCGTCGGGGTCGTGAAGGAAACGGGTTGTTTGCCCGTTAGCTGGGTCGAGTCTGAACAAGCCTTTGCTCGTCGACAGCCATAACATCCCAGATGAATCTTGATTAATATGAGTGACGGTCGTCGTAAGACCGCTAGAGTCTTGGACCGGTAGAAGATAATGAGTAAATGTTTCGGTGACCGGACTAAATCGATCTAGAAACTGGTCTGATCCAACCCAAATGAAGCCGGAGCGATCCTTGAACAACGAGTAGATATAAACGCCACTTAGACTCCCCGGATCATTTGGATCGTGCCGGAAAACCTTGCACTTGTAGCCATCAAAGCGGTTCAATCCATTTTGCGTCCCGAACCAAATAAAGCCGTCATCATCCTGTACGATTTCGGAGACTCGCGTCTGGGAAAGTCCAGAATCAGAGGGAAGCCTCCGGAAATGAGTGTCAGTTCCCGCGATCATGGGCAGCCTGATTGTTTGGGTCTCCGTCGTCACGGTTTCTTGTGCTGGAGCTCGAACTGCAAATGCCAAGCACCATGCTAACGCACCGCAACGGCAAGCGAGAGTTCGGAGATAAAGCCTGAGGTTAATCGTTTCCTCCGCCAGGTCCCGAATTATCTTCTAGCCCGGCAGCCGAAAGCATAGAGATTCCGTCTTGATCTTGCACTCCCCCCCTCGGAAACGCTACTGCAGGTCTTTCACTTTGGCCCACCCCCAAAAGGGGGGCATCGCCAAGCCCTTTTTGAGGCGTTCGAAACTCATTTCGACTGTTTTACGTTGGCATCGAAAGGATATTTCTCTGCAACGATTATTCTCGATATTCCCTAACGGATGGCCTGGCCGAGGTCTTCTGATTCTGCGTCTTGTGGGCGGGACACTCTTGATTTACGAAGGCACTGTTGCGCTCTCGCGGTCACCCTCGCTCCAGGTCATGATCATGGAGGTCGTCGCAATCGGAGCAGGAACACTGCTCCTCATTGGACTCGGAACCCCTGTGGCTGGGGCGGTTGTAGTGCTCTTGGAAGTTGCGTTTGCATTCTCGCTACCGGCCCACGTGGAAGATTCCATTCTTCTGGCAAGTCTTGGCGCAGCTTTGGCGACTCTCGGCCCAGGGCTTCGCTCTATTGACGCACGGCTTTTCGGACGAAAGCGTATTGACATTGGGGGTCAGTAGAGCGGCCTCGTTCTCCCCCATCGGTAGCGTTCGCACCCACCTTTATTGGGTAGCCAAACAAGGACACCAACGAGGGTTGTTCGCAAAAGTTTATCGGTCCATCATCGGGACCGTAGGCAGCCGCCGATGATTAGGTGACTCGACCTGATGATCTTTATTGTTTCACCCGAAACCTGAGGAGAAATCGTGATGAAAAATTCCGTGGTGTTGATTACTGGCGCACTGACAGGAATCGGTCGCGCCGCCGCAATAATCTTTGCGCGAGAAGGGGCACAAATTGTTGTGTCTGGGCGTCGAGACAAACAAGGACAGGAGCTAGTCGAAGAGTTACATGGGCTCGGAGCTGAGGCCATTTTTGTCCGTACCGATGTCCGCGAGGATGCGGACGTGCGTAACCTTGTGGATCAAACGGTCAAGCGTTTCGGACGCCTGGATATTGCGGTCAATAACGCTGGAACCGAAGGCACACCAGGCCCGGTGACGGAGCAGACTGCAGAAACCTACTCCGCGACCTTCGACACAAACGTCCTGGGTACGCTGCTCAGCATGAAGCATGAACTGCGGGTGATGCTGCGACAGGCGAGCGGGAGCATCGTCAATGTCTCGTCGGCCTATGGAAGCGTCGGGGCTGCCGGAGCGTCCGTTTATGTAGCCAGCAAACATGCGATAGAGGGCCTAACAAAATCCGCGGCACTAGAAGTCGCCGGCACCGGAGTTCGGGTAAACGTAGTCGCTCCGGGCACTACGGATACGGGAATGCTCACACGCTTCACCAGTACAGATGAAAATAAATCGGCGCTGGTCTCGACAGTACCCGTCAAGCGTCTGGCAAAACCGGATGAGATCGCTCACGTGATCGCCTTTGTCGCTTCGGCAAATGCTTCGTACATGACTGGCGCTTCCATCCCGGTGGACGGAGGAATGATCGCCGACTAAACCCTCATCAAAACCCGCCTCGATTGCGCGAAGCGCGGGATGATCGACACGCAATACATATCAAGTGGAGGAATAGTTCCAATGACTAACGTAATCAAGAAACACAGCATCTCTTCTGAGCTAGCGCAGAAAATGGTGAATGCAGCGGTGGCGAAAGCCAGAGAACTTGGCGTCAGCGAGAACGTAACGATTCTCGATGACGGCGGCAATCTCAAGGCCTTCAGCCGGATGGATGGAGCCCCGATCCCGACCATTGAGATGGCGCAGAATAAGGCTTACACAGCTCTGCTCGGCGTCTCCACGCAGGACTTTTTCAACTTTATCAAGGGCGACCCGTCGCTTTTGGCCGGGGTCCCCACGCTTGCGCGTGTGGCGGCTTGGGGAGGAGGGTTTCCTATTAAGGTCGACGGAGAAATTGTCGGGGCGATCGGCGTGAGCGGGGCGCCCGCCGTGCAGAACGACGTCGATTGCGCGAGAGCAGCCCTGGCGCTCGTATCCGACGCGGTGGCGGCTGACTAATTTCTAGGCCGAATCAGCGGACGCATCGCTCGAAGAAACTGCCTTGGAGGGCGCGCGGGCTTCAGCTATCTAAATTACGAGGTGCACAGTGACAAGAGAATTGTTCGTTCTTCTCGTTCGTATTCCTTTGAAAGCAGGCTTCGAAGATGAATACCTGTCTCTCATCAATGCTGTCATTGACGACATGCGGCATGAAACTAGCTTTGTGAATGCGGTTGTACACCGGAGCACTGAGGACCCAACAGTGTTTTTACTCCACGAGACGTGGCTCGGGAGAGAGGACTTCTTCACCGTGCAAATGAAGCGGTCCTACCGCGAGTCCTATGAGGCACGTCTTCCCCAGATCATGCGCGCGCCGCGCGAAATCACGATTCTGGAGCCATTACGCCGGGAGTATGTGTTCCGCGGCATCGAACGCTAGCGGGCGGAGGGGAGTTAAACAATTGAGAGAAGCCTTAGAAAGGTGACTGGAAAATGAGCAGTTATACAGCGACGACCGTTCCCACCCAGTTTGTTGAGGCCAGCGGCATTCGCTTCGCTTATCGGCGCTGGGGCACGCGGAGCGGTTTGCCCCTTGTCTTTAACCAGCACTTCACCGGAAACCTCGACAACTGGGATCCTGCGGTTCTGGATGGGCTTGCCAAAGAGCGTGAGGTCATCATCTTCAACAATGCGGGTGTCGCGAGTTCGACCGGCGAAGTGCCCACGACCTTTGCGGGCATGGCGAAGAACGCGGAAGCGTTCATCGATGGTCTCGGATTGACGAAGGTCGATCTTCTCGGTTTCTCGATCGGCGGAATGGTCGCGCAGCAGATCACGCTCGACCGTCCGGACCTGATTCGCAAGCTCATCCTGGTCGGGACCGCCCCGCGTAATCCTGACGCGGGAAATGGGCAAGGTCACATCACCCCAGAAACGGCCGCGATCTTTGGCGCGACCTACAACCCACCCGAGAACCTGTGGCTGAAAGTGTTCTTTACTGATACGGAGAAGAGTCAGGTGGCTGGGCGAGCCTTCCTGAAGCGCTACCTTTCACGCACGGAGAACCGCGATACGCCGATCAGCGACAAGGTCGCGCCAGCCCAGATTGCCGCCATCGGCGAATGGGCCTGTCACCCAGGAGAGCGCTTCGCGTATCTGAAGAACATCAAGCAGCCGGCGCTGGTCGTGAGCGGAAATCACGACGTAATCGTTTACGCAGTGAATTCGCTTTATCTCGTTCAGAACATGCCGTACGCCAAGCTGATCCTGTATCCCGACGCCAATCACGGATCGTGGTACGAGAATCACGTAGACTTCGTTTTCGAGACAAATCGTTTTCTGAATGCTAGCGACGTTATTGTTCCGGTTGCCGCGAATGCCGGCGCCGTCTGAAGCGTCGGCAATGCGGTCGGGCATAAGGTATGACCCGAGAGAACTCGTCCCAATTGCGGGCTGGGTATGATGGCTACACTTCAAGGCAAAACAGCGCTGGTGACAGGCGCATCACGGGGAATTGGGCGTGCCACCGCATCCGCGCTTGCTAGCGCCGGTGCGCATGTTCTGGTTCACTACGGTCGTTCCGCCCAGGATGCGGAATCCCTTGTCGCTGGCATTCGCTCAAAAGGCGGACGCGCGGACGCCATCAGGGCGGACTTGGGGACTCCGGAAGGACCAACGCTGCTGGCGAAGGAAGTTCGTTCGATCGTCGGCGAGCGCTTGGATGTGCTCGTGTCCAACGCTGGTATCTCGAAGGCTGCAACGATCAAGGATCACACGGTAGAAGATTTTGACAATCTCTTTGCGACGAACGTGCGCAGTCCATTTTTTCTGGTCCAACAACTCCTGCCCGTCCTGGGCGAAGGCTCGAACATCATTGTGATCTCTTCGATTGGGGCGCACGCCGTAGTTGGCAAGCCCGGTTTGGACAACCCTTCGATCCTCGCCTACGCCGGCACTAAGGGAGCGCTAGAAACACTTGTAAAAAACTGGGCTGCCATTCTTGGCCCGCAGGGCATCCGCGTAAACGCGGTCGCGCCAGGCGTGATCGACACGGACATGTCGACTTTCACTAAGACCGAAGTGGGTCGGGAGGCGACACTTGGAATACAAGCATTGAAGCGAATCGGCAAGCCGGAAGACGTGGCAGATGTAGTCGCGTTCTTGGCTTCGGACAAGGCGCGCTGGATCACCGGTGCCAGTATCCCTGTGGACGGTGGATCAAAGCTCTAGGGGAGGCTGACATACCAATGAATCGCACAGTTGAGTCGAAAAACAAAGCCCTTGTCCTGGAAGCATTCGATACGTTGTTCAACAAGCATGACTACGCGTCTGCTGAGAAGTTTTGGTCACCTCACTACATCCAGCACAGCGCCCATATCGCGCCGGGTCGTGAGGGCCTGTTCGAACTCATCAAGAGCCTTCCGCCGACTCTCAAATATGAGCCCGGAACGATTGCGGCTGAAGGAAATTTCGTCATCGTGCACGGACGATTTTCGAACTTCGGCCTCCCTGTGAACTGGATTGCGGCGGACATCGTTCGCATCAAGGATGGCGTTCTGGTCGAGCATTGGGATGTGATCCAAGACGAGGCCACACAAGAACAATCAAAGAGTGGTCAGCCAATGTTCGGGAGCACGTTCGCGACCTATGCGAGTGCCCGATAAAAAACAGATACGTCGCATTGTCTTAGAGGAGGCTCAACCACATGAGAGCGGACATTGTAGCTGGCGCAATATTTCCCGATTATATCCATTGACGCACACTCTATTGATATAGATACATTCTGCTGGACATGGGTTACACAAAAAGGCAGAATAGCTTCGTCATGGATAAGAACTCGCGAAACCCGGTTCACTGTTGGCTGGTATTGGTGAAGGCCTTCCAGGCCGCCTCGAAATATCTCTATGCGGGACTTCAGGAGACGGGAATCGACGATACCGACTTCCGGATACTTGAGGCCCTTTTGAACAAAGGACCTTTGCCGGTGAATACCATCGGCCCAAAGGTGTTCCTTACGCCTGGCTCGATCAGCGTGGCCGTTGACCGCCTCGTCGAAAGGGGCCTGGTAAGCCGGGTCGAGAGCCCTGACGACCGTCGCGTCCGCGTCGTGTCGCTCACCACAAAAGGCAAGAGATTGATTGCTCCGATTTTTCGGAAGCACTCTGCCGAGATTGCAAAGGTCTTTGCCGATGCGAGCCCGAAGGAATTGCGGGCTCTTGAAACGATACTGAAAAAGATTGGGAAGCGCGCCGAGAGCCTGGGGACCGGAATCAAACGAAGATCTTGAAGCCAACTTGTACATAACGGCGCAGTGCAGCGACTAATCAAATGGAAGTCGTCTTGGAGAAGAGTCGTAAATGCAGATTGGAATCGACAGTTTCGCAGCCGCTATTTCCGACCCCGCCACAGGTCTAACGCTCAGCCCCGTGGAGCGCATGCACCATCTACTGGAAGAGATTGAGCTCGCCGATCGAGTCGGCCTGGACGTGTTCGGCATTGGCGAACATCACCGGTCGGAGTTCCTCGACTCGGCTCCGGTTGTGATCCTCTCCGCTGCCGCAGCGAGGACGGAAAATATCCGTCTCACCAGCGCCGTCACAGTTCTCAGTGCCTCAGACCCCGTTCGTGTTTTTCAGGAGTTCGCGACTCTCGACCTCATCTCCAGCGGCCGCGCCGAGATTGTCGCCGGTCGCGGTTCTTTCATCGAGTCTTATCCCCTCTTCGGCCTGCGTCTTGAAGACTACGACTCGCTTTTTGCGGAAAAACTTGAACTTCTCCTAAGAATCCGGGCGAGCACGCAAGTGCACTGGTCCGGCAAACACCGCGCCGCGCTTACCGGCCAAGCAATCTATCCTCGCCCGCTACAGGATCCGCTGCCTATATGGGTCGGTGTTGGCGGCACGCCCGAGTCCTTCGTTCGCGCTGGTATTCTTGGACTTCCTCTCATGGTGGCGATTATCGGTGGCGAGCCCAGACGCTTCCGCCCTCTTATAGACCTTTACCGTGAGGCTGGACGCCGAGCCGGTCATTCCCCCGAGCGACTTACTGTAGGTCTTCACTCCGTTGGCTTTCTCGCGGACACTACGGAAGAAGCCGCGGAAATTTTCTTTCCAGGCTATGCGCACACCTTTACCGAAATCGGCAAGGAACGCGGCTGGCCACCCGCCACACGCGCTCAATTCGACGCCCAGCGCGGACCCATCGGCGCACTGCTGATCGGCGACGCTGAAACGGTCTCGAAAAAGATCCTTTACGTGAACGAAGTTCTTGGTGGCATCTCCCGCATCACATTCCAAATGGGTGTCTCGACGCTCCCACACAAACAAATGTTGCACGCCATAGAGATCCTCGGCACCGTCGTGGCACCTATCGTCCGGAGCAAACTAGGCGTCATTCCCGTACGCGCCTGATGATTCGATCTCTTCGGCTTGAGTTTTGAAGCGATTCCCTTTCACCCCCCTGCTATAAAGCCAAGAAAAAGGGAGGGGGCGTCGCCAAAACGGATCCTCGGCTTGATTCCCTTCTTGATCGCGTAAAAGCCTTGCGGATCTTGCGGGACGAACTGCCTAAAATCGACGCGATGATATCGAGCCAATACTCCCCGTTGCTAAGCGATTGCTTTCGAGATTGGACGAGTTGGTGGCTCGGGGCCTCGAAGAAGACCCCATAAGACTCGGAATGCATCTTGCTGGCCTCTCAAAGGTTCGTTCACAAACATCCTTGTAGACGCTCTACCCAGGCACGAAGTTGCGTGAGATGGTGGCCCCGGTGACGGACACATTGCGAACTGACGATCCTCGCAAGTGGGGAGGTCTCCTCCATCTCGTCCGGTGCCACTCGCAGCGCCGACACGATTTCGCTTCTTGCCAGGTCGAATTCCTCGCGAAGAAGACGGCGCGGGGTCGCTCGGTTCGCCTTTGCAACTTCCCGATTGATCCGCAGGACTTCCTCTCGAGTACGTTTTTTAAGTGACCACGTTCCGGCGTCCAGCGCTCGCACCTGCTCCGCGGCCGCCCGTTCCCAATAAGCCAAGTGCGCCAGCAAATCCTTGGCCGACCATTCCGGCGTCACCCCAACCGCAAGCATCTGCTCATCGCCAAGAGAATCAAATCGCGAAAGCAGCTCTTCAAAGATGCGACTTTCCTCTTGGGCTAACATCGATGTCCGGAACATTGCTCCCCCCGGATGTTCAATTGTCCCGAACGGAGGACGCACCGAACGTAGGAAGATTGGACACGCTCCAGCCTCCGCCGAGTGCCTTGATCAGGAGCACGCTTGCGTCCAATCGACGGCGCTGGATATCAATGGCGTTTCGCTCGTTGGTGAGTTCAATCGTCTGCGCGGTGATGACCTGGAGGTATGTGTCCACGCCGCCTTTGTAACGATTTGTAAAAAGTTGAAGCGAGTCCTTGGATGACGCGACAGCCTCCTCTTGCAGTTGCGTTTCGTTTTCGAGAATTCGCAAGGCGGCCACGTTGTCTTCCACTTCCTGGAACGCTGTCAATGATGTCTGACGATAGGTTGCGACTGCGCCATCGTAGTTCGCGCGCGCCGATTCTGAAGTGGCGCGACGGCGCCCTGCGTCGAACAGAGTCTGGGCGAGGGCCGGCCCGACGGCCCAGAAGCCGCTCGGCCAGCTGAACCAGTTGGAACCATGTGTGCCAGCGAAGCCCGCGGTTCCTCCGAGGGTCACCGTTGGGAAATACGCCGCACGGGCGATGCCGATCTGCTGGTTGGCCTCCGCCACTCGGCGTTCCGCGGCGGCTATGTCCGGGCGACGCTGCAGCAGTTCAGAAGGAAGGCCAATCGGAATGCCGGGAGGTTGGTAGTTGAGGGGCATTGCTGCCAGACTGAATTCCGCAGGCGGCTTTCCAATCAGAATCGCAATAGCGTGTTCGAATTGCGCTCGTTGCACGGTGACATCCATGTCTTGTACGCGAGTGGTGTCCAATTGGGTTTGCGCTTGCGCAACGTCGGCCTTCGGGGCTACGCCTCCTTTGAAGCGATTGAGCGTGAGTTGCAGATTGTCGGTATAGGCTTTTACCGTATCGTCGAGTAGCTGTTTCTGGGCGTCGGCGCTGCGCAATTCGAAATAGTCCAAGGCGAGTTCCGCCTCGAGACTGAGCCTTGCGGTCTCGTAGTCGGCAGCGGTCGCCTGCGCTTCCTCCCGCGCGGCAGCGACGCTGCGCCGTACGCGGCCCCAAAGATCCAGTTCGTAGGAAAGGTCAAAGGGCAGCACGAAATTGCCGGTGCTGGCCTCTTGTACCTTCGACGGAAAGCTCTGGGAAAAGTCTGAACTCTTGACATAGCTGGCTCTCGGTGAAGTGGAGATGGTCGGAAATTGCGCCGCGCGGTTGAAGCGGATGGCGGCCCGAGCCTCGCGGAAGCGCGCTTCCGCGACCTTCAGGCTTTGGTTGGAACCGGCGATCTGCTCTTCCAACTTGTTCAGTTCCATATCACCAAAAATCGCCCACCAGTTTCCGCGGCTTGCCTGGTCACCCGGTCGCGCAGGTTGCCACTGGTCTGACTCCTTGAATGAGCCTGGTACTTCTTCCTTAAAGGCCGGCGTCGTAGGCACGGTGGGCTTGACGTATTTGGGACCCACTGTGCAACCATCGAGCGCTACGATCAGCAGCACTAAAAGCAGGGCGACGATGCCGGTGAGGATGAAACGAAAGATGGCAAGAAAGTGCGTCATCGCCCGGCTCCCCCTGATGGTGGGTTGCTCAGGCGAACGGTCATGCCGGCGACCAGAGAGTCCGATGGGTCGACAATGACGGCGTCCGTTGGTTGTAGGCCTGAAACGATTTCGACGGTGTTGCCGTAATCGCGGCCGATCTTGACCGGAACCAAGTCGGCTTTGCCATTGCGAATCAGCCCGACCTGCAAGCCCTCTTTGCGGAAGATCAACGTATTCGATGGAATGGTCACCGAGCGACTCTCATCCGGTAGCTTGAGGTGTACAAAGACGTAAGCACCCGGCAGGAGTTGGCCGGTCGGATTGTCGACATCGACTTCAACGAGCAGCGTACGCGACGCGATGTCAATGGAGTTTGCGTTGCGTACGAGCGTCCCATGGAAGGTTTGGCCGGGGAATTCATCGAGGGTCAACGTGGCCGGGGCACCAGAGCGCGCAGCACGGGAGTACACCTCGGGAACCGCGACGTACAGGCGCAGCTTACGAATGGCGGCAATGTGAAAGAGTTCCCTAGGTTGCGTGCTGGCCCCTGCATCGATGAGTGCTCCGATATCCGTACTGCGGGCGGTGATGATGCCATCAAATGGCGCATAGACCTTCTCAAACGCTTGCAATTGCTCCAGGCGTCGCACATTCGCGGCGCTGGATTCGGCCGCAGCTTTCACAGCGATGAGATTGCTGACTGCCTGGTCGGTTTCCTGTTGGGACACGGAGCCTGTGCTCACGAGGTCTTGCCAGCGGCCCGCAGTAATTTTGGCAATGTTCAGGTTGGCTTGCGCGCTATCCAGATCTGCGCGAGCCTGCAGCAACTGTTGATCGACTTCGGGAGTTTCGATCTCCGCGAGCAATTGGCCTTTCAGGACATGCGCGCCAATGTCGAAATACCAGTGCTTGAGATAGCCACTGGTTCGCGCATAGATCGGCGCGTCGCTGAATGCCTGAGTATTACCGGGCAGGACAATTTCCTGGGTCGGAGCACCTTCCCGAGGAAAAACCACGGCGACGGTGGGAATGGCGGCTTCTTCGGTTCGTTGTTTGAGCCGCGATTCGGCCGCTGCCCGCGAATGGATGCCGGAGTAAATTAGGAAAGCAAGAGCAGCGAGCGCGGCGGCGGCGACAAGGACGGTGGTTCGGCGCTGGGCTCCCGGGCGAGCGTTATATCCATGGGGACTCAGTTGCCTGGTCTGCACTTCGATCACTTCTGGTTCCGGAGTGGTCGTCACGGTTTCCTCCCTCGATGTCATTGATCTTCCTTTAGCTCATGCTGAAATTGGTTCATGGTCCCGATTGGAGTGCTCTTGGGCGACAGAGGGATCGCGCCGTCGGTGAAGCAAGCTGAAGACTGCAGGAACGAAGATCAGGGTGGCCACAGTGGCGCACAACAAGCCGCCAATGACGGCGCGCCCGAGCGGCGCATTCTGCTCGCCGCCCTCGCCAAGGCCGAGCGCCATGGGAATCATGCCGATGATCATGGCGAGCGCCGTCATGAGCACGGGGCGAAAGCGGGTGAAGCCGGCTTCGATTGCGGCTCTGACGGGATCTCCGTGGTGCAGTAGCAATTCTTTGGCAAAAGAAACCACGAGAATACTGTTCGCCGTTCCTACGCCCATGCACATGATGGCGCCCATCAAAGCGGGAACGCTCAGTGTTGTATGCGTAAGGAATAAGAATCCGACGATGCCGGCAAGCGCGGCAGGAAGTGCCGTGATGATAATGAAGGGATCCAGCCAAGACTGAAAGTTCACCACAATGAGCAGGTAAACGAGAACGACGGAGAAGACGAGTCCGCCCAGCAATCCGAGGTACGAGGTGCGCATCGTCTGCAGCTGGCCCCGAACGGTGATGAAGCTGCCGCGCGGCAAGGATTTTCGGTTGTCATCCACAATGCGCGTGACCTCGCGGCCCACTGCTCCCAAGTCGCGACCCTGAACGGCGGCGTAAATATCGACCACGCGACGAATGTTGTAATGCGAGATTACTTCCATTTCGTTCGTTCGTTTGATGGAAGCGACGTCCGCGAGAATCTCGGGGTGAGTAGCAGTTGCTGCATTGATTGGAGTGTTCTGGAGGTCCTGCAGGGATTGAATCGAGTATTGCGGAGTCTGGGTCACCAGGTTGTAGCTGACGCCGTTCTTGAGATTCAGGAAAAACATCGGGGTGATCTGGAAGCTGCCGCTGAGGGAGTTCAACATGCTATTGGCAACGTCGCGCTCCGTGTAGCCACCCTGGGCCGCCTTGGTGCGATCCACGGCTACATCGAACTCGGGGTAATCAAACGCTTGCTGTATACGCGCATCGGCAATACCCGGAACCCGCTCGATTTCGTGCAGCATCCGGGCTGCGACTTCGCGATTGCCCTCGATGTCGGTTCCCTCGATTTGGATGTCGACGGGCGCCGGCAGACCAAAGTTCAAAACCTGAGTGACGATGTCGGAAGGCAGGAAGTAAAAGGTCGTCCCAGGGTATTCCCGGGGCAGCCTCTCTCGCAGGCGCTGAATATAGTCTGCAATAGCGTGGTGATCTTCTTTGAGAGACACCAGAATATCGGCGTCGCCTGCTCCGATGAGGCCCGATGTGCTGTGCATAAAATTGATCGTGCTGTAGGGCAAGCCGATGTTGTCCAGGATGTTGTCCGTCTCGCGCTCGGGAATCTCACGCCGTATCGAACTCTCGACGAGATCGCACAACTTCGCGGTCTCTTCGATTCGCGTGCCGCTCTTGGCGCGGAGATGAAGGATGAATTGACCATTGTCGCTGCTCGGAAAGAAGTCCTGACCGAGCCACGGCACAAGTAGAAACGCTGCAATGCAAGCCAGAAGAAAGGTGGGGATGAAAAGGGCGCGTCGATGGACAAGCACTGTGAGAAGGGAGTGATAGGCGTTCCGAAACCGTTCGAATCCGCGCTCGAACGCCCGTTGGAACCGCACCAGCGGATTTCGCGAACTGGCAGAATCGGCCTGCTTTTCTTTCAGCAGGTACATCGCCAGCGTAGGCACCAGCGTCCGGGAAAGGATGTACGATGCCAGCATGGCGAACACGACCGCTTCGGCAAGAGGAACAAAGAGGTAGCGGGCCACACCGCTCAGCAGGAACATCGGCAAGAACACGATGCAAATGCAAAGCGTAGATACCAGGGCGGGCACAGCGATTTGCGCAGCGCCTTCCAGGATGGCGTCGCGCTGGGCATGCCCCTCTTCGAAGTAGCGCTCGATGTTTTCGATCGTAACCGTGGCGTCGTCCACGAGAATGCCAACGGCGAGAGCCAATCCTCCGAGGGTCATGATGTTGATGGTTTCTCCGAGAAAGCTGAGGGTCATAACGGACGTCAAGATGGACAGCGGAATAGAGATGGCGATGATTAAGGTGCTGCGCCAGCTTCCCAAGAACAACAGAATCATCAATCCCGTGAGACACGCAGCGATGATGGCCTCGCGGATGACGCCGTTCACCGAGGCTCGGACGAAAATGGATTGATCGGCCAAAGGCAAAATCTTGAGTTCCGGGGGAAGCGTCTGTGCGACCCGCGGAAGAAGGCCGCGAATGCCTTTCACGACGTCGAGTGTGGAAGCGTTGCCAGCCTTGAGGACGGACACCAGAGCGCCGCGACGACCGTCCTGGCGTACGATGTTGGTCTGCGGCGCAAAAGCGTCGCGAACATTCGCTACATCCCGAAGATAGATCGTGGAGTTGCCAACGACCTTGACCGGGAGGTCATTTAGCTCGGGGACGGTCCTGGCGCTGGCGTTCAGCCGAACGTCGTATTCGAATTGACCCATCTTGGCCGTCCCGGACGGCAAGATCAAATTCTGTTGTTGTACAGCCGTGAGAACATCTTGTGGCGCAAGGCCTTTGGATTGCATCAACCCTTGATTCAGATCAATCATGACCTGACGTTGTTTGCCCCCGTACAAGTAAGGAATGACGGCCCCAGGAACGGTCACCAGTTGGGGCCTCAGGAAATTCTGTCCGAGGTCGTTCAACTGCTGTTCTGAGAGTCCATTTCCAGAAAGTCCGAGCTGCAGAATGGGCACGCTCGAAGCGCTGTAGTTGATGATCAAGGGAGGCAGGGTGCCCGGCGGCAATTGTCGAAGGGCGGTTTGGGATATGGCCGTCACCTGGGCATTGGCGGTGTCTAAACTCGCGCCATGTTGCAGGTAAATCCTGACGACGGCTTGACCGTTTACCGTGGTCGATTCGATGTGTTCGATATTGTCGACCGTAGTGGTCAGTATTCGTTCATACCCGCTCGTGAGCCGCCCTTCCAATTCTTCGGGATTCATTCCGGTGTACTGCCATGCCACCGCAATCACGGGGATATCGATGTTCGGGAAAATATCGGTCGGCGTGCGCAAGATCATGACCGGGCTCAGAACCAAAATGAGTATGGCAAGAACGATGAAGGTATACGGCCGGGCCAGAGCGACTCGAACGATCCACATAAGTAGAACTCCTTACACTCCAAGCGCAAACTGATCGCACGAGGTACAACTATGAGATGAGACCGAGCGGTCTCTTGCTACAACAAATCTTCGCGTTATGGCCCGGCCGGAATGTCTGTTTTCGGGACATCCAGGCGGTCGAATGGCCGGTATAGAGCCTGGAACCAACGCTCATCGGGACATCAAAACCGGGAGGCCCGCCTCGTATAGGACCGTCCGCGTAACTCCACCGAACATCCACTCTCTCAAGTGGGAGTGGCCGTAGGCGCCCATGACGAGGAGGTCGGCGTCGAAAGCGGCAGCTTGTGAAAGCAAAAGGCTACCCACGTCTTTTCCGCCCGACGACAGGCGCCGTACCTCCACTTGCGCACCGTGACGCGCCAAGTGCCGCGCGATGTCTGCGCCCGGCTCCTGGCCGTGACCTGCCTTGCGCTGATGGTCGACGACCAGAACCTCGACCGCCTCGGCTTTCACGAGTAATGGCAAGGCGTCTGCCACGGCACGGATGGACTCGCGCGTGGCGCTCCACGCCACAAGGATGCGGCGCACCCGGGATGCCATCCCGCGTGGTGGAAACACGATGATCGGCCGGCCGGAGCTCAAGACGAGGGACTCCGCGAGGCCTGGAGGGCCGGCCGTCTGGCCCGGAGATTCCGGCCGGGCGATGACCACCAAGTCTGCGTAGTACGCATGCACGCCCACCTGGTTGCTCAAGTAGGGCAATGATCTCCACTCCGACCGGATTCCGTGACGACGGACAATGTCATCAAACTTGGCCCTGTGGTCCGCCTCAATGCGCTCCAGTTGGGCTTGGTGCACCTCGATCGTGCTCTGCATCCCCTTACCGCGGGAGAACGTCTCCGCCGGGGTAACTATCGGCTCCGGCTGCATGAATACGCTGATTAGGCGCGCATCGTACTCCTGGGCGAGCATACTGGCGAACTCCAAGATGCCTGTAGTCTCAGTGCGCCCATCAATGAAGACGACGATTTCCCTCAGCTCAGCAGTGCCCTTGCCAATGCTCAAGGGGGTAGGCTGGGGTGTAGACCCCGTCGATTGCTCGTTGGCCATAGCTACTCCTCCTTCTTGTCGTGCATTCCCTTAGCAGGCTGTCCGAAGCTCGAGAATCGCCCGTGAACGACCACGAATTGATCTCTTCGTTCGCAATGTTTGGTTCCTGTGAATCCGCATGGACTCGATATAAGGCCTCAGCGTTTCGCGTAACTTCCTCCGCCCGTGGAATACTCGTGCCTTCACTGCTCCTACCGACAAACCCATGACTTGAGCGGTCTCTCCTGTGGATAGCTCGCCAAGTTCCCGAAGTTCGATTGCTTTCCGCGTTCGCGGAGTCAACTCATTTACAGCCGCAGAAAGAATTCGCCCCTGCTCTCGCTGCAGGCAACTGTCCTCAGGGTTCGGGCCCACGTCCGGAATATCCAGAGGCAATGCAGTTTCGTCTTCCGTGTTTGATTCCGCCATCGGCACCTCACGCGTTCCGCGCCTCCTACGCAGCAACATAAGCGCCTCGTTGATGGCGATCCGCGTTAACCAGGTGGAGAATAAGGAGCCGCCCTCAAACTTCTTTAAATGAATGAACGCTTTCTGAAAGCTTTGCTGCACGACGTCTTCAGCGTCCTCCCGATTGCGGGTCATGCGCTGAGCCAATGAAAAAATTTTCCCCTCGTGCCGCTCGACCAGTAGCTCAAATGAGTGAGCGTCCCCGGTTTTCGCACCAGCAACCAGCGCCGCATCTTCGCGCGCAACCAAACGATCGGGGGAGGCGCTCGCCGCATTCGTCCCACCGACCGCATCCATGAGTTCTGCTCGCATAGTACCTCTTCCTTCCTTGCTCGCGTTAAAACTGCTTGGGTAATCCGGAGTCCTCGTTCACTTTCGTCTGATTACGCACAAGGACTAGCTTCCAAGATTAAAGTGAACCGTGACTTCCATTTCGACGGCCACCGGCGTCCCATTCAGCAGCGTTGGCTCATACTTCCACTGCAACACGGCCTTTAGAGCCGCAGGTATTAACAACGGGTGCCCGCTCAAAGCACGCGCTCCCACAACGTTTCCGTGCTCATCGATCACGGCGTTGACCACCACGTTGCCCGAAATATGCGTTTGCCTCGCGAGTATCGGATATTCGGGTTGGACCGAATACGTCTGTCGTGGTGGTTTCAGGTTCGAGCCAACGCGGACAATTCGCTTCGCTGCGGGCTGCTGCGGAGGAGGAATCGGTGCGGAGGTTCCCGTGCCACCAAGAACACCGCCGAGCACGCCGCCGAGTTGTCCCCCGGCCACCCCGCCAGGAACCCCTCCCACGACGCCCCCCAAGTCCGGCGCGGCAGCTGCATTATCCAGAGAGACCGTCTTGGGAATCGAAGCCGGTGCAGTTAGTCTTCCCAGCCTGTAGGTGAGATTCGTATGCGTGGACGTTATGTGCGGAGCAACCGCCCGTCCCACCGCTGGTGGAGGCGGGGGCGGCGTAGCTGGCGGGGCCGCCAAGGGAGTCTCCTTGTAATTGTCCAGTTGGATCGTCCCCGTTGTGTACAACGGCACGATGATCAGCGCGGCGAGAATCACAACGTGCAAACCGATCGCGGCGGCCCATTCGAGAGGGCTCCTTCGAACGCTCTTTGTCGTGGGCATCTCGAGTAACGCGTTCAGAAAAACATCGTTCTGCGATGTTGGAGAGAGATGAACAGGTCGCGTCGGCTTCCCTATGGGGCCCTTTAGGGCCGGATCGAAGAGATGCAGTGGATGGGTAGTCATTGGTCCTCCGCTCTTGCAGGTCGATCGGCCGAAAGGCTCTTTGCATTCGCTCCGCCGATCGCATCCCTCGCTTGTTCAAGCACATGCTTGACGTACATACCCGTGGCTATGAGCTGCGCGCCTTTCTTGGACATCGCCCGCAGCAGTCGTTCCCCACTTTTGTCGATGGAGGTAACGTCATTTAGGTCAATAATGCAGGCCCGCTCGTCGTGGTTCTTGTGCGCCCTCTTCCATGTTGTTCTGAGCTCGCTGACCCACGGCCCGACCAAGCACCCCTGCACGATCCATTTCCTTTCGGTCGGCGTCTCCGTCATGGTGATCTTCAGCACGCCTACCTCGCATGTCTGCTACGCGCATGCGTCTGGTTATGCGCAAGGGCAGCCCGGCGCTGAATGTTGTTCGACGGGCCGTCGTCGGGGGTTTCGCTGATGCTACGTAGCTCTGTTCTTAGGCCGCGTGCTGGACCCTTCCGCATATGAACCTCACTGCCTCCGCGCCCAAACGAGACCTCGTCCATCGCCAGCCTCATTAGGTGGAGGCCGCGACCGTGCTCCTCTTCCAATCTTTCGACCGCCAACGGGTCGGGAACCGCTTTTGGATCAAACCCTTGCCCCTGGTCCGTGACCACAATGGACACTCCTTTTCCCAACTCACATTGACAACGGACCTGAACCAACTTGCGCGCGTCCACCCGATTGCCGTGAACGACTGCATTGCTCAGAGCTTCCTGAAGCGCCAGTTCCACGGCGGGCTCATTGCCCGCAACGCAGCGCGAACCCTCGATCAATCGCATCAACCGGTTCACCAACGGCGAGATAGCTTTGATTTCACTCGGCATCCAAGCCTCGATCTTGAGCAAGGAACGAGTCGCGTGTACTCCGGCAAATGCAGGTCGCAATGCCGATCGCTCATTCGCCGTTTGTGTTCTGCACATGGCAAGACCTCACGCAGAGCCCCGCGCCAGCCAAAGCCCACAGCGCACGGAGTCAAACAATCCAAATCCTTTGCGGTAGCGCAGGACGCGGTACCACCTGTTCCACTTGCCAGCGAAGATCAGGATCATTGCCAAAGCGCCTCTCCGCTCATCTGCGTTCCACTCGGACGACTGTGGGAAAGGCAACACGGATGCCAGAACTTGACTTGTTTCGGCAACAACGGAACTCCTTGATTTGTTATGAGATAGCCGCAAAGGGAGAGACTTGTGAGATCTGAGCGCTAGCGTGCTAATGCCAGATATCTAGCAGCCTGCTAACTTCTTCGCACATCATAAGGGTGGTCTCAGAAGTGAGAGCTTTTCTGAGAAGGAGCTGAGGTAAGGAACGAAACCGTCCGATTATGTAGTATCGCGTGAGATTCCGAGCTTGCGTATTCTGATTTGGAGGGTCGATCGATTCATACCAAGACGCGCCGCCGCACCATTGGGACCTGCAACAACCCAATTGCACTGTCGAAGGGCGTCGAGGACGTGCCGGCGCTCCGTATCCTCCAAAACGCCATGAAGTGCACCGTTTGTCGAGGATTGTGGAGTAGCGGTTCTTTCTTCCACGTGAATGGCCTTGGGAAATTTGAGATCGCTAACGTCGATACGTAGGACAGGGCCCGATGAGACAATTACGGCGCGCTCGATTACATTCTGAAGTTCTCGTATGTTCCCCGGCCAATGATATCGGCACAGGGCATCCATTGCTGTGGATGGAATCGTTTCCATGGCTTTTTTCATGCGTCTGGAAAACTGCTGCGTGAAGTGCCGCACCAACAGGGGAATATCTCCCTGGCGTTCCCGCAACGGCGGAACATGAACGGGAAATACGTTCAAGCGAAAGAAGAGATCCGATCGGAACTTCTGCTCGGCCACCATCGCTTCTAAATCGCGGTTCGTCGCGGCAATTAAGCGCGCGTCGGTCCGGAGCGTCCTCGAGCTTCCCAGTCGCTCGAACTCCCTCTCTTGCAGCACGCGGAGCAGTTTGGTCTGCAGTTCGAGAGGAATTTCTCCTATTTCGTCCAGGAAAATGGTGCCGCCATCGGCCACTTCGAAGCGGCCAATCCGTTGCGCGATCGCTCCTGTGAATGCGCCTTTCTCGTGTCCGAACAGCTCGCTTTCCAGCAAACCTGTCGGAATGGCCGCGCAGTTCAGCTTGACGAACGGCTTCGAGCTACGGGGGCTCAAATCATGAATGGCTCGCGCAATCAGTTCTTTTCCCGTGCCCGTCTCTCCATAAATCAGCACTGTCGAATCCGTCGGCGCTACGGTTCCCACTCCTTTGAGTACTCTGCGCAGCGAAGCACTATTTCCGATGATCTGGGCAAAATTCATTTCCGTGCGGATTTCATCTTCCAAATAGAGTTTTTCCTTCGAGAGCTGCTCTTTCAGTTCTCGAATCTCGCGGTAAGCAATCGCATTCTCGACGGCGAGAGCAACCTGGTTTGCAATCTGGCCAAGGAAACTGATATCAGCCTGACTGAAGGCATCGTCTCGAAGCCGGCCGAGAACCAAGACGCCAATCGCGCGATTCCGGCTGATCAAGGGTAAACAGCAGACGGACTTCAAACCTTCCCGCACCGCGATCTGAGCGATTGGGGAATCGAGCCAACCGGCAAAGGGGCTTTGCAGCGTCAGTGCCTTCATAGTTCGAAATGCCGTACCGGAGGGAGATCCCTCGATCGAATAAACCAACTCTTCGTGGAAGAACCCTTTGCCCCCCGGAAAGTCAAGCGCGCAAAGTCGCAGCTGCTTGTTTTCCGCATCTGGGAGCGACAAGCCGGCATAATCACACTGCATCACGCGCCGGACGTCCTGCGAGATGGCACGCAGCAGATCGCGGAGCTCCAAATTTGAGACAACCTGATTCGTGACGTCGAGAAGCAGCCGGAGCCGGTCGTTCTTACTCTGCAGTTCCTCAGACGCCCGTCGCAACGCTGCAAAATTCAACGCATCGTCGAACGCTAGCGCAATGTAATCCGCCACTTGGGACACGAACCGGATATCGTTTGGCGAGAAGGTATCGACCTGTTTGCTGCAGAAAGTGATGACCCCCAACTTTCGGTGCGCTGTGGTCAACGGGAGTGCGCAAGTCGAGCGAATATTCAGCCTTTTCAAGACCGCCTGGAGCCGGCTATAGCGCGGCTCCATTTCGTCCGTCGACCTCAGCAGAGGTTCTTGCCGATCGTAAACCCATAACGTGAGCGTCTCCTCGGGCATTAGCTGCTCTTCGGGAACGAACTCTGATCGACTCGCCATGTCGATGAAATAATTTTGAAACGCATCGGAGTCTTGGCCACGAAGAGACACACCGATGAAGTCAAACTGCACTACCCCATGCAGCTCGTCCGTCAGGATGCCAAAAAGTTCTTTAAGGTCGCGGTGCGCTCCGATAGCTCGGGACATGCGCACGAGCGTTTCGTACCGCAAGGCAAGAGCCGGTGCTGCGAGGACCTCTAAGTCGCTGTTCACAGTGGGCACCACCAGATCAGGAAGATTCCTGTCCATCTGATGCGCTGCGGGACACGATTGATACACGTCGCCGAAGGTGAAAAGGAAGCCTTTGTCCCGGTGATCGCCCTAGGGTTCGTTAGGGGAAGCTTGGGAAGCGTCTGTTCTACCAGCGAACTACGCCCGCTCGCTTTTTTTGATTGTATTTCACGAATTGATTTTCCATACGCCGGTTTGCCTGCCTTACCTCCCGGGTAGAGTCCATACCCAAGTTGAGGAGGAGAACGCGCATCGCGGTCAACTTTTCAACGACCAGTTCCAGTAAGGTTCACGAGCTCGGCATAAGTGAGGGTTTTTAGCTCCCTTTGACCGTTACCAAGGATCAAGTCTTCTCGATCAGTACGGTCACTAAATTTCAAAGCATTCGCGGACGATTCCATGGTCGTGTTCGCGAAAACCGCCCGCCTAAGGAGATCCGTCTTTACTTCTCCTCACAGCCCAAACAGCCAGTACCTCACAAACATCCATACGAGCGGTCCCGTCAAGCAAAGGCCAGTCGCCAAGGCCAGAAGCACCGCAGTGCCCGAGATATTTACTTCGGGGGATCGTTCATCGTGTTGGGCAGGCACGAGAGATGTGTTCGGGAGCATGATCGTTTGATTCACGATTCTCCTATATCGATTCAAATTGAGCCGGCAGAAAATCATGACCACAGACCCGAAGGGTCCGTGCGCATGGCCGTGCATCATGCCCTCGACAGCTTTGCGACCAACCTGGGCACAAGGCTCCGGGGGATCAGACGCTGGGCAAAGACGCTGAACTTGTTGAGAGCCCCGGGAACCGTCAGGCCGCCCCCGTTGGCGAGCACTCGCAATGCTTCCTCGACGACTTGCTCTGGACTCTGGTAAATGCCGGCCCATTTTCCGGGGGTGGGTTGCTCCGATTCACCATTCTGAGTCTTACGCAACCTTCCCGGGCAGACCGTTACGACGGTTACACCAGCGCTGTGCAGTTCCTGCTCCAGGGCTAGAGAAAACGTGGTCAGGAAGGCCTTGGTCGCGGAATAGGCGCTCGCAAAGGGGATAGGCTGAAAGCCCGCCGTCGAGGAGATGTTGATGATGCCCTTTTGCCGTCGCTCCAACATTCCCGGAAGGAGGCTGTAGGTAAGCTCAACGATAGCTTCATTGTTGAGGCGGAGCATCTCCAGTTGCCGCGCAAGCGAGAGATCGCGGAATTCTCCGCGGAGACCAAAGCCTGCGTTGTTGACGAGCAGGTCAATCGGGACTGCACCGCTCGAGAGTTGTTCCGCAAGGACTTGGCCTGCTCCCGGTGATGAGAGATCGACGTGAATGGTGACCACGGAGACAGGGTGAGCGCGGCGCAATTCGTCTGCAAACGCGTGGAGAGGTTCCGGAGAACGGGCAACTAGGACCAGATTGCAATGGCGCTCCGCGAGTGCGCGGGCGAAAGCCATTCCGAGACCGCGGGAAGCGCCAGTGATGAGAGCATATCCGTCGTTCTTCATTTCAGTTTTTGCTCAGGGACCGGCGCACGGCCTCCGGGAATCGCGTATCGAACACGCCGTCCCAGAAACGAGTGGTGATGCCATAGCCCTTGTCGATCCCGCGGGGACTGTGGTGATACAAGTGATATTTTTTCATTCTGCGAAAGAGAGGGAACCGGGAATTGGAGAAGTGCAGCGCGTAATGCAGCCACTCTTCGCAGGCATAGCTTTGTACTGCGCCGGCGAGCACGACAGGAGCGGTATACACGGGAAACAGAAAGCTGACGGGCGCAGCAACAAAAAACAGAGGCAGAATGTCTTTTAATCCGCCGCTGATGTGACTTCCATCAAACGGCCGCGAGTGATGATCCCAGTGAAGTGGATCGAGCCGCTCGTGCAGGAACTTGCGGATTAGGCCCTTGCCAGGGGGAAAACGGCCGTGCAAGACGTAGCGGTGGAACAGGTACTCGACAAGAGTCCAAGTTGCGCAGCCTGCGAAGAAGAAGGCTACAGCAATCCACGGATGTTTTGTCGAAAACGCGATCGTCACCACGAGAATTGCGTACAAGGTATAGAAGGCAGACAGCGGGTAGAGGCGGCGCCGTGCAAGAGCGGCCTGCTGCCTTTTGTAAGTCGCGAAGGAGACTTCGGCGGCCCTTTGCAGTGGCAGTGAGATGAGTGCGTGTTCTGACATTGTTCTTTCAAGCCCTTTCCCGGATTCTTCGTGCGACTATTCAAAGCTTCCGGTGACGCCCTGGAAGCCGTTCATCGCCTGTTTCCACAGCCACTTCATCACGCGGGCGGCGCTGTAGCAGTACGCGACGTTGTATCCGAGCGTCGAAAAGCAATTCGGCTCGCAGCCCTGTTTCATTTCCGAGAGTTGCTTGACGTCGAACTTTTGATCGCCGACCGTTCCCCAGTCGTACGACGCGTTGTACATCGGAAAGCAGGGAGCAAGAGTTCCGTTGGTCCGGATAATCAGCCAGTTTTGTCCGGCGCGGCATCCCCAGTGCTCGCCTACTCCACGCATGAAACCTTTCATGTTCTGAAGACGGGGAATCGAATCCACCATCTTCCAGCCCTGGCGCTGCTTGTCGATGAGCCAGTCAAGAAGGTCGTCGACCACGGGAAAATCTTCCGGCCGGATGTAGGTGTCGTTTTCGTGGAGATGCTTGAAGTGTCCCTGCTCCATCATCGGTGCCTCGTTGATGTGGAAGGTGATGGAGATTCCATTCTCGTGCGCGATGGTGGCGAGTTCTTTCACGTCTTCAATGTTGGTGCGGCAGATGTTGGTGTTGAAAAACACCGTGTAGCCGTAGCGGTATTGCCGCCGCACAAGGTGGTCGAAGTTTGCGCGTACGTGCTCAAAGGCTTTCGGAAGTCCCGGCTTTTCCTTGATCGTATCGACAGCAAAATTGACGGTGGCAATGCCAGCGTCGGCGAGACGGTCGGTGACTTCCGGCCGCAGGAGCCGCGCGTTCGTCGCCAGGTACACCCAGAAATCTTTCTTGGCGGCGTAGTAGATGACTTTGTGAACGAAGTCCGGGCGGATGAGCGGCTCGCCGCCGGTTGGAGCGAGTACGCGGCACGGCGTGGATTCGAGCCAGTCGATGGCGCGCCGCGCGGTGTCTTCCGTCATGCCCTTGATGCGGTTGTCATACGACCAGCAGTAGTGGCAGTCCAGATTGCATTTCCACTCGGTGAAGAGGTACGCAATGATTGGCTGAAAGTCGCCGGGTAGGACGCGTGACTTGAAATACGGAAACATCCAGCCCCGCATGGTCTTCATGATTTTGGAAGCAGGCCAGTGCCGTTTGCCGGTCCGCAGCACGGCGTCGTGCGCGGCGACATCATCTGCATCGAGTTCGTGAAACAACTCCGGATGCTGAGGAAATACCACAGTAGGTAGCGTCTTCGGATCTCTCAACGTTGACGGATCCGGCGAGGGTCTGTGTGCAGGCTGTTGTAAGAGATCGTGCAAAGGTACATCGAGCCGGAATGGCTGGCTCGGTAAGGTAGGAAAGTGCTGCAATTCAGACATACAACCTCCGTCTCTTCTTGGCCCTCCAGCTTGCCGTGCCGGACGGCCGATAAACATGTACTTACAGTCTAAGTTCTCGCACTTTGATTCTCGATCCTGGCAAGGAGACACAAAAAATCTGACGGAAGATTTCTGCGCCCAGTAAGACCAGCCGCACGTCGATCAGTGGCCGAAGGATTCGCGGAAGAACTTGTACCTCTTTTTCCTGGTCTGATATCTAAGAAATGTTGGAGAGGCCGTGTGCTTGGGTACCAAATGTCGTCGCCAAGATGTCTCGGCGATGATCGGACGCGCGTTGTTGTAAATGCCTGGAACTTGGTGCTAATGCGCGAGTGATGTACTGGCTGCCCGCCGAGTGCGCAAATGTCGCATTTGCAATGGGATCATTCGTCTCTGGGAATCCGCGTGCGTCCCGGCGCAGGCCATTCGATGGTGAGCGCGTCGATTCTTTGTGTCGTTCTGATTTTTGCAAGCATCAGAGAATTTTGCGGCGAAAGGAACGCGGTGACTCCATCACGAGGTTCTGGCTAGACCGTGCTTCTTCATTCCGGAGGGCGCGCAGATGGTCCCGCCAGAAGAGGGCCGCTGGAGGGAACTAGTTGTATGCATCAGTGGGAGCTGCATAGAACGCGGCAAGCCTCCAATCGCGACTGCACGCTTTGCCTGTTGCTGGCGCTTGCTCTGGGCGCTGCCGCAAATGCAGCGCGCGCACAGACAACGCTGGGGAGCGCGCCGCAATCTTCCAAAGGAGCGATCCGGGGCGTGCTCACGGTACTCGGCCCGCAAGCAGAGCCAAGTCCCCTCGAAGGCATCCGTGTGGAGCTGACGGAGGGCTCTCAGGATTCGCAGCCTCTTTCGACGCTAACGGATTCGGCGGGACGTTACGAATTCACGCAGCTGAATTTCGGCACGTATACCATTCGTGTGAACCAACAAGGTTTCAAGCCGTTTGCTGAAACAGTTTCTCTCAACGCGAATGAGACCTCCGTTATGGGTATTGCCCTCACCCTTGACACAGTAGTGGAAAAGGTAGAAGTCAAAGAACAGGCCGCAAGCCTTTCGACAGAAAATTCTTCCCCGGCTTCCAACGTCAATAACTCGCAACTGGAAACACTGCCGCTGGCGCAGCAGAAGTTCCGTGAGGCGCTACCCCTCGTTCCTGGCGTGATTCGAACGCTGGACGGGAAACTGAGTGTCAGGGGAACCTCTGAGAATCAAGGCATGCTGGAAGTGGATTCGGCAAAGACGGTTGATCCCGTGACGGGATCCTTCTCAATTCCGGTGCCCATCGACGCGATCCAGACGGTCAACGTCGACAAGACTCCCTTTAGCGCTGAGAACGGGGGCTTCTCCGGTGGGCTGACGACCATTGAAACTACACCACCTCCGACTGACTGGTTCTACAAAGTCAAGGATTTCAACGTGAGCTTGCGCGGCAAGAATGGCCACTTCGTAGGCGTCTCACAAGCGACGCCTCGAGTTTCTTTTGGAGGCCCCATCAGCGGTGGCAAAGTGAACTTCTCTGAGGTCTTCGAGTATGACGTCAGAAGAGACCCGGTACGCGGCCTAGCTTGGCCCAGAAACGAGATCAAGTCTCAAGGCTTCAATTCCTTCACCCGGGTTCAGGCCGTCTTGTCTCCGCAACACGTGTTCAACGCAGACGTCAATGTGTTTCCGATGCGCACGCAGTTCGCGAATATTACGGCGCTCGTGCCGCAGACTGCGTCCTCGGATTACGACCAGAAAGGCGTCTCGGCTGGGATCTCGGACCTTCATAGCTTCGACTCGGGCGCATTGCTTAGGATTGCTTTGCGCTACACACGGTTTAATAGCAACGCCCAGGGTCAGGGATCGGCCGACATGCTGATCAATCCCGAAGGTTGGGCCGGTAATTTTTTTAGCTCCTGGACCAGGGCTGCCAATCAGTTCGAACTCTATCCGACATTTCAGTTTGCCTCCAAAAAGTGGCTTGGCCGACATGCGTTGAAAATTGGCGCGGACGTGACACACAGGTCTTATTCTGGCAACAGCATGTCGCACCCCGTTCAACTGTTGAGGCAAGACGGCACACTTGCGGAGGAGATCGGTTTCACGAGCAATGGACCGCTGAGCGCTTCGGCCACGGATGTGGAAGAGTTCCTCCAGGACCAATGGACGCTCAACGAGCACCTGGCGATCTCCTTGGGTGGCCGCCTGACCAACGAGACTGTAGGGAGGGCCGCGGCTTTCGCGCCGCGTGCTGGGGTTGCCTATTCCCCTGGAAAAAATCAAAAAACCGTCTTTCGCGCCGGAGCGGGGCTTTTCTACGACCGCGTTTCCTTACTGGAAGCAAGCTTCGCTCGCAATCCAGAGCGCACCGTCGGCCTTTTTGACGAGGCGAGCCGGCTTATCGGAACTCCCATTCTTTTTCGCAACGCCTACGTCGGAAACGGCGCCGGCCCTCTTTCTTCACGTCTACTTTCAGCGCCTAACTCCAGTCCCCGCAGTTTTGTGGGAAACATCGAAATCGACCGGCAATTGTGGTCTACCGCGACCCTTCGCGTTAGCTGGCTTTATAGCCAGACGCGCAATCTGTTCATTGTGAATCCCGTGACGGGTGTTTTCGGAGCTGACGGTCTGTTAGGCCTCTTCAATACGGGCGCAGCCAACTATCATGAATTCGAGGCCACGCTTCACTTCCAGCCTGTGCGGCATGCTGATCTGAATATTTCCTATATCTGGAGCCGGGCTCGCGGCGATTTAAATACCGCACCCAACATTCTCCTTCCATTCGAGCAACCCGTGATTCGCCCCAATGTTTCGGGCATCCTGCCTTCGGACGTTCCGAATCGCTTGGTTAGTTGGGGACAATTCCATCTCCCACTATCGCTCACGGTGACCCCCGTCGTTGACGTTCATACAGGCTTTCCTTATTCCAATGTGGACGTGCTGCAGAATTACGCAGGATTGCCGAATGGCCAACGCTTCCCGACGTTCTTTTCACTCGACGCGCAGGCCTATCGGGATTTCCACCTGCATCTGCCTTTCACAGAGCGTGGGAGCCGCCACAAAGTGCGGGTTGGCCTCTATTCGATCAATCTCACAAATCATGGCAACTTTCATGACGTGTACAACAACGAGGCTTCGCCTTTCTTTGGCAGGTTCACCGGTTTTCAGCGCCGCCTGGATGGCTTCATTCTCAGTTTCGGGAGCTGAATGTATGGCCCACCAAATCAACTGAAGGAAACAGATGGCGAGAGGAGGACGTAGAGATCATGGCAGGGCAGATTGGACGAATCGAAGGAGTGGTAGCTATCGCTCTTGTCTTGGGAGCGGCTTCAGCCGCACCGGTCACGAAAGCCCAAAGCTTCGCGGGCGCGACAACACGGGAGTTGGGGTTATCGAATTACAGCGCTCCGTCTGACCTGACCGGCGACGACATCATCGCAAGAATGCTTGAACGCAACCGTTTGCGAAGCGAGCAGTTGCAACGGTATTCAGCGGTCCGGACATACGAGATCAGAAACCCCGAAGGGAAATTGGCTGCGCAGGCCGTGGTCCGCGTGGAGTATCAGGCGCCGGACAAGAAAACATTCAACAAGACCTCCGAAAAAGGATCGGGAATCGTGCGGCACCTGGTGTTTGATCGCCTTATCCAGAGCGAGAGCGAGACATCTTCCGGTCGGGAGCATCATGACAGTGCGATCACAACTACAAACTATACGTTTAAGTTGGTCGGGGAAGAGGAAGTTGGCTCGTATCATTGCCTTGTTCTCGAAGCCACTCCGAAACGCAAAGACAAGTATCTGTTCGTAGGGAAAATATGGATCGATGCCGATGATTTCGCGGTCGTGAGAATCGCCGGACATCCTGCCAAAAAGCCTTCTTTCTGGATCAATCGAGCCGAGTTTGTCCGGCAGTACCAAAGAATCGCCGGCTTTTGGATGCCTTTCCGTGACGAGACGTCCGTTGAAGTGAAGATGTATGGAAAAAAAGTCTTCACCATTGACCATCAACAGTACGTGATCAATGCTGGTAGCCCTCTTCAGGGCTCGGAAGGGGACACAGAGGGAAACATACTTGTCGCACCATCCGCAGCGTTGCGTCCGTAACCTATGACGACGATCCAGAACATTCTGTTCCCTGTGGACTTCTCGCCGTCCTGTGTTGCTATGGCCGCCTATGTGAAGAGGGCGGCGGCTATTTTCGGGGCCAGGGTGACACTAGTCCACGTCTTCGATCTTTACAGTCACGACGCGGTCCAACTCTATGTACGGCCGGTTTCCGAGGTTGCCGAAGAGCAGGAGAACCTGGCTCGAGACAAACTCGATTCGTTCCTGAGGGCTGAGTTTCCGCTCGCTGAGTGTCCGAGAATCTTGTTGTCAGGCCATGCAGCGGCACAGATCACTCAGCTTGCCCGGAAGAACGGATTCGATCTCATCATCATGCCTACACACGCTGGCCTTTTCCGCCGGACGTTGCTTGGCTCCACGACAGCCAAGGTATTGAATGATGCGGATTGCCCGGTGTTGACGACGCAACATGCGGAAACCATTTCGCCAAGACAGCTCGAACATCGGGAATGGGTCTGCGCCATCGGCCTGGACTCAGATTCGCAAAGGGTGCTTCGATACGCCAACCAGGTTGCGGAGTCCGTCCACGCGAATCTCACCCTCGTTCATGTGATTGCGACGAGCCCGCCTGAGCTGCGGGTCGGATTGGATTTGGAGGAGCGCCTGCATTCGGCGAAAAGAGAAGCGGCGAGCCGCCGCATCGAGGAGTTGCAAAGCGTCGCCGGTTCGCACGCTCTCGTCAGCATCGCCATGGGCCCGATTCGAGGCGTGCTGACCGAGGCGGCGCGCAGATTGCGGGCGGATGTGCTCGTGATCGGAAGAAGTCCGCAGTCCGGCGCGCTGGGCCGCTTGCGGGATCTTAGTTACGCGGTGGCCCGTGACGCTCCCTGTCCTGTGCTGAGCGTCTGATAGCGCGAGTCAACAGCGGCGTCCTGCTTTCTTGCCGCGCGCGACTCTCGCGAGGCCCGCGCATAGGCTGCGATGGTTTCGGGGACGGCCTCGCTATAGACGAACTGCCCTTCACGGCGGCAGACAATCAGCCCAGCTTCGCTCAGAACTTTGAGATGGTGAGAGACGGTTGCGGGGGCACACCACGCATCGAAACGATCTCGCCACTCTTCATGCGGCCGGTTGCAGAGATGGCCTCGAAAATTCCTAGCCGAGTCTCATCGGCCAGGGCTTTCGATATTTTCACTGACGCCGCGAGAGAATTCAAAGGAGTATCCTCAGGGTGAAACAGATCTAAACTGCACAATTATTGACGCCTTGAGACTCCGCTATTGAGGGTCTACGTTTGTGCGAAACCGCCATCCACAAGTAATTCCGTTCCCTCTGTAGCCTCAGGTAACTTCTTCCTGCGTTCCGTTCGTCTCATCAGGAGCTGTCAGATCCTGAGGACCACTCTGCCAAAGGGGCGGCCCTCAACGAGGTAACGCAGAGCATCCGCCGCCTCCGCCAGCGGGAACGTCTTTGCCACGATGGGCTTGATCGCACCGGATTCAAGTAATGGAAAAATGACGCTCCACGCCGTGCTCCATACGTCCGCAGGTTGTGAGAAGAGGGAGAAGCTCTTCATGCTCGCGCGCTTCCAGATCAGATCTGTGACGTCGATGGTTGCCTTGCGGCCTGCGGAGTAGCCCAGTGTAGTCAGATTTCCACCGATGGCGAGTGTGCCGAGAGCTTCGCTCAAGATTTCTCCGCCGATTGCATCGATCACGATATCGGCGCCATAACCTTCCGTGATCCGGCGAACGCCGTCGCTAAGCTTCTCCACGGAAAGGTCGACCACCTCGTCGAAACCCAGAGAGCGTGCTTGTTGCGCCTTCGCAGGATTGGTCGTCGTTGATATCGCGTGTTTCGCCCCTTGCGCCCTCGCCAACTGAGTGACTGCGTTTCCGACTGAACCTCCAATGGCAGGTGACAGAACCGTTTTGCCCTTTGCAAATCCCGCAAAGCTCAGTGTCATTTGGGCGGTCAGATACGCAACTGGAATACCGGCAGCCGAAAGATCCTCGATGTTGTATGGAATCAAGCAAAGGTGCTCTCTGCGGACAGCAAGCCACTGACTATAGGTTCCATTCTCTGAAACGCCATACGGTCCCGTAAACATCACACGTGAACCGACAGGAAAGGTGGTTCCCCCGCCTTCCTCCACCACGCCAGCTCCCTCTCCTCCCAATACCAGCGGTGCTTTCGCTCGTGGATATCCCCCCGACAGAATAGTGTGCTCTAGTGGCGTGACGCCGGCGGCTGTGATTCTTACCAGTATTCGTCCATCCGAGACTGCCGGTTTTGGAATGTCCACTAGCTTCAAATCCTTGTAGCCATTGAATCCTTCTGCTCTCATTGCACGCATGATCGTTGTCCCATCCTTCACCAAGTGATGTGCGGTTCTTCGCTCCGCTCAAATCACGGTTTGAGCGCGCGCACCGAATCCAGAGCGCTCCCCCGGGGATTGAGCCGATCCGGATAGAGCCCCAGCATCTCGTCGTACAGCTCGCGCGCGGTCTTCGTCGTTCCGGCTAGGCGGTCCTAATCGCGGATGTACTGACGCAGGCTTTTCCCAGCACTCCCTTCGATGTACGATGAGACCGGTCGGTTTCATTTATTTTCTGCAAAAGTGATGTCCACAGGCCAGTCGGTTGCATCGAAAGAGAGGAGCCTTCGCAGGCTCGGGATTCAAAGGGGTTTTATGGCACATGCGGAGAGGAACGACGTTCCGGTAGCACGGCTCATCGGATTCGAAGCGAGAGACATTGCCGATGGACGAGCTATCGTCACACTGACAGCCGGACGGCAACATGCAAATCCCATGGGAACGCTCCATGGAGGAATTCTTTGCGACATTGCTGATGCTGCGATGGGCATGGCGTTTGCAAGCACACTCGCGCCCGGCGAATCCTTCACAACAATCGAACTAAAGATTAATTTCTTTCGCCCTGTATGGGAGGCTCGACTGCGAGCCGAGGGCAAAGTAGTGCGGCGGGGCAGTACTGTTGGCTATGTCGAATGTGAAATCACGGATGAAGGCGGGCGTCTAGTTGCCAAAGCCTCTTCTACTTGCATGGCCCTGAGAGGCGAGAGCGCCAAGGGACGCTAGACTTCATCTCCATTGGTTACTTGGTCGGAACTCTTACTTCTGTCTCGAGATAGGTATCGAGATGGGTTTGGACGGCGCGCAGCGCTTCTTCACTTCGTTCAAGGCGGTAGAGCATGATTGCCCCCTCGAGGGAAGAAATGATGAGAGTTGCGAGTTTCTTTGCTTCGATCCTTGGGCGAATTTCCTGCGCTTTAATTCCAGCATCAACGGCCGAGACAATGTAGCGGCGCCATTCGCGTAAGGCCTTGCGTGCACGCTCGCGCAGGACGGAGTTTCCGTCATCGGTATCGATCGCCGTGTTGAGCAACGGACAACCCCCTGGGATGGTTCCGCGTCGCTCAACAAAATTCGCAACCAGCTGTTTTAACCTGTCGACGGTGTTAGAGGTTGTGTCTAGGTCGTGGGTCCGCGCGTTGAAAGTCTCTCGCCAGGCATAGTCAAAGGCCTCGGCAGCTAGCGCCTCTTTGCTGGAGAAGTGCCGGTAGATCCCGCCTTTCTCGAGACCCGTGGCTCGCATGAGATCGGACAAGGTTGCCCCTTCGTAGCCTCTCTGATTGAAGATGGGCGCCGCCTTGCGAATGATTTCCCGCCGGGTCTGCTCGCCTTTGTTCATTTACGTCCCTCAAAACCATCTCTGCGACCATACGGTCGCTAATTGCATTGTACCAGATATTAGTTGAGACCGCTCGGTCTCTCGGTGCATCAAACCAGCCAGGAACCGCTATGAGCGCTGCCGCGGCTACTATCTCCGTTCCCAATGAGGCCATCACCCGGCCCGCGATCAATCCCTGGATCGTCGCTATCGTGGTCACGCTCGCTACATTCATGGAGCTGCTCGACACGGCCATCGCCAACGTCGCACTGCCGCATATCGCGGGCGGTCTTGCAGTCAGCTACGACGAAAGCACCTGGGTGCTGACCAGCTATCTGGTGTCCAACGCTGTAGTCCTGCCGCTTTCCGCGTGGCTTAGCCGCGTGTTTGGTCGCAAGCGTTATTACATGGCTTGCGTGCTCCTGTTTACGGCAAGCTCCTTGTTGTGTGGACTAGCCCCCAGCTTGGGGTTGCTGATTTTCTTCCGCATCTTGCAGGGCGTGGGAGGAGGCGGGCTGGCGCCCGTTGAGCAAGCCATTCTGGTAGACACATTTCCTCCTAGCAAGCGGCCGGCGGCCTTTGCCCTCTACAGCATGGCTATTGTGACCGCACCGGCGGTAGGTCCTCCGTTGGGCGGTTGGATCACCGACAACTGGAGTTGGCGCTGGGTTTTTTTTATCAACATTCCCATTGGAATACTCTCTCTGGTGCTCACTAAGCGTTTGGTTTCAGACCCTCCTGAATTCAGCCGTCAGGTCGAAGCGGCGCGGCGCGCCGGCAAGCTCAAGATTGACGGCCTGGGGATTCTGCTCGTCGCCTTGGGATTTGCGTGCCTTGAAGTGGTCCTCGACCGCGGCCAAACGGAAGACTGGTTTGAGAGCAACTTCATCCTGGTTTTCTTCACTGTGGCGGTAGTCGCTCTGGTCCTTGCCGTTTTCTGGGAGTGGCGGCACCCCGATCCCGTCGTCGAGATTCGGCTTCTCGGCGAACGCAATTTCGCCATCGCCAACTTCTTTTATTTTTTGTTCGGCTTCACACTTTTCGGATCAACCGTGCTGATTCCGAAAATGCTTCAGAGCCTCTATGGCTACACGGCGACCGACGCGGGGCTTGTCCTAGGTCCTGGAGCGATGGTGATCGTGGTGTTGGCACCGGTCATGGTAAGGCTGCTGCCAAAAGTCGGGGTGAAGCCGATGATCGCAGTGGGCTACGTCATTTTCGCTCTGAGCATGTGGTACTACGCAAGTTTCGATCTAGGCACTGACTACAAGCATGAGGCGCTTGCCCGTGCGATTCAGGGCCTTGGCATCGCGCCGCTCTTCATTCCAGTGAGTCAGCTCGCATATTCCTTTCTGCCGAAAGAGAAGAACAACAAGGCTTCCAGTCTGACGAATCTATTCCGAAATCAGGGAGCGAGCTTTGGCATCGCCTTTGCGACCACGGTGGTGGCACGTCGAACTCAGTTCCACCGTTCCGTTCTTGTCGCCCACGCCACTCCGCTGAACGCACCCTACCAGGCGGTTTTGACAAACCTGTCCGCATATTTTACACAGCATCGTTACTCTGCGGCGGACGCATCGATCCGCGCGCACGCACAATTCGGCCGGATCTTGGATCAACAGGCTTCTTTCCTGGCATCCCTTGATTGCTTTTGGCTGCTCGGCTGCGCCTGCCTGATCGGAGCGCCTTTAGTCTTCTTCACACGCAAATTCAGGTCGGCTGGTCCGGGCGCTGGACACTAATGGCTGAGGGTTCGAATCCCTTCTCGTCCACCAACCTTCCCAGGTGCGTATCAGTTACCATCGGAACTCCCTAATTCACATTACTGAAATATCTCTGTAATCTGCTGAGGTTGACACTTACGGCATGGCAAAAACCGCCGTCCTGGTTCACGACTGCGAGAATCCACTTGCTACCACCGACCGCTTCCGCGTGAGAATGGCGCAAACTCTGGAAGATGTTATCGAATGCCAGCGGTTGCGCTATCTGGTTTTTAATTGTGAACTTGGCGAGGGGCTGGACAGTTCCACCAGTACGGGCTTGGACCGCGACCGCTTCGACTTTATCTGCGACCATTTGATGGTCCGTGACGCTGTCACCGGCCAGTTGGCGGGAACCTACCGCATGCAGAACGGCTACCGCGCCAAGGGAAACCTTGGCTACTACGGCGAGGGTTTCTTTGATTTCACCCCGTTTGAAAGCCTCCGCGCTGAAGTCCTTGAGCTTGGAAGGGCTTGCGTCCGCGAGGAGTACCGCAACAGCAACGTTCTCCACATGCTCTGGAAAGGGATTGCAAAGTATGCAGAGAGCTGCAAGGCCCGTTACCTCATCGGGTGCAGTTCCCTGTCCTCCCAAAATGAAAATGAAGGAATGGCCCTCTACGAAGTTTTGCGCGAAAAATATCTTGTGGAGCCGTCTCTCCGGACCAAACCGGTAGAGGGCCGCGAATGCAAATCGAACGGTTCGAACTCGGCTCCTCCCCGGCCGCCGCGCCTGTTATGGGCCTATCTGGATATTTCCGCGCGCGTCTGCGGACCTCCGGCGATCGACCGCGAATTCAAGACCATCGATTTCCTCACGCTAGTCGATTTGAAAGTTTTACCCGATCGAGTGCGAACGCGGTTTTTCTAGTCCCGCACCTAATATTGAACAATTCGTTTTTGCGATGGCGCCGGAAAGCCTTTCTTGCGCGCACCTTAAATAGTCGACAATGCGGCGTCCAGCGCCTGCTGTGTTTTCGCGGAATCGGAAAGTTTGCCTCGCGCGAAATCGCGTGTTCCGCCGCCCTTGCCTCCTATTTTTTCCAGGATCTGTCTGAGAAGATAATTCATGTCTTTGCCTGCAGTGGGATGCTGGGCAAAGAGGACGTGGCCATCCTCCGCCGCGGCCAGAAGCGCAATCGCTCTCTCGGTTTCTGTGAATGCGGCGGCAAAGAAGCCGAGGTACTCGGCCGGAACTCCTTCGAAAACACGCGTGACAACGCGGAAGCCATTGGCGCCCGGCGTCACCGTCTGCAATGCCAGTTTGGCCTCCGCCTGAGCAAGCCGCTCCTGGGCCGCGCGAAGACTCTTGAAGTTTGCGTCGCGTTCCGCGAGGGCACGCGCGGCGGCGGCCGCGATGTCCTCTGGAGCACAGCTCAATTGTTCAGCGGCCCCGCGCAGCAATTCAAAATCATGTCGCGCCAGCCGTTCCGCTCTCCCTCCGCACACAAATTCGACGCGCCAATCCTGTCGAACTTTCGTGCATCGGCGCACCAATACCACGCCGATCTGCCCCGTGCTTTTCACATGCGTCCCGCCGCACGGCTGTAAATCCGCCGCTTCAATCTCGATCGCGCGTAGAATCCCCTGTCGATCAACTTCTTTCCGCACCCCGAGTTGCGATAATTGGTCTGCCGTACCATAGCGCACGTTCACCGGCCGATTCTCGAACACAACCTGATTCGAAAAGCGCTGGGCGCCCTCCAGAATTTTTTCCGTCGGTTCGGGACCCCGCAAATCAATCGTGCAGAGCTCTTCGCCAAGATGGAAGGAAACCGTGGGCAAGCCGAACCGTTCCTGAAACATGGCGGAGAGCAGATGCTGCCCGGTGTGCTGCTGCATATGGTCCAACCGCCGCGGCCAGTGGATGCAGCAGTTCACGTCCGGATCGGAAGGCTTCCGGTCAACAAGGTGCAAGATTTCGTCGCCTTCATCGCGTACGTCGAGCACATTGGCATCCCCGATCTTGCCCAAATCGTTGGGCTGGCCCCCCGAAGTCGGGTAGAACGCCGTGCGATCGAGCATCAGCCCCCACACCGTTCCCGTGATGCCGGCGCTCAAATTCGGAGGCAGCACCTCGCAGTAGACCACGCGAGCCTCGAATTCCTTCACATAAGCATCGTCGTAATAAAGTCTGCGCGTCGTCACGTCGTTACTCCGTTTGCGCGGACTGCAGCGCAACCTGCCAGGCTTCAGTGTATTTGTACCCGGTCCCCGTATTGAAAAGCACCACCGTTTCTTCCGGCTTGATCCACCCAGACGCCACGAGCTTTCTCGCCGCAATCACGGTTGCGGCGCCTTCGGGCGCGGCAAAGATGCCTTCCATCGAAGCGAGTTCCCTGCCCGCATTCAGCATTTCGTCGTCGGTCACAGTTAGCGCCGTGCCCTTCGTCTGCCGAAGCATGCTCAATATCAAAAGATCGCCCAGCGGACCAGGAACTCTCAGCCCGGACGCAACCGTCGCCGCGTTGGCAAAAAACTGTGCCGAATTCTGATGCGCTTCCCAGGCTCGCACAATCGGCGCGCATCCTTCCGCCTGCACCGCCACCATGCGCGGCCGCTCTGCCCCGGTCCAACCCATCTCCTGCATCTCGTCGAACGCTTTGCACATCCCAATCAACCCGACGCCGCCTCCCGTGGGATACAGAATCACGTCCGGCAGCTTTCCTCCGAACTGCTCCCACAACTCGTACCCCATCGTTTTCTTGCCCTCGATGCGATACGGCTCTTTCAGCGTGGACACGTCGTACCACCCTTCGCGGTCCTTGTGCTCGGCCACGTACTTCCCGCAATCCGAAATCAACCCGTTCAGCTTTATGACCTTTGCCCCAAACGCCTGGCATTCCATCACGTTCGCGGCAGGCGTGTCTGCAGGCATCACGATCACTGCCGGAATCCCCGCAGCCGCGGCATAAGCCGCAAGCGCCCCGCCAGCATTTCCCGCCGTGGGAGCTGCCAGCGCCCTCGCCCCAAGCTGCTTGGCGCGAGAGACAGCCGTTGTCATCCCGCGCGCCTTAAACGAACCCGTGGGATTTAATCCTTCGTCCTTGACGTACAAACGTTGCAGTCCCACATGCCCACAACGCATGGACGCGCCGAGACGCTCCGCATGGACCAGCGCCGTCATCCCTTCGCCCAGAGTCACTGGCGAATCATTCGGCAGCACTTCCGCATAGCGCCACAGAGTGCGCGGACGGCTTTTCAGGTTCTCGAGCGTCAGAGTGGCGGCCGCGCGCTTCAAATCGTAGCGAGCCAGCAGCGGCTTGCCGCAAGTGCATAGGTGCTGCTCTATCGACGCGTCATACTTTTTCGCGCACGCCGAGCATTCTAGCTCGACGACATTCAACGGTGTGCTCATCACCATAAAAGTCTAGCACAACCCTTTTTTCCGATTCATTTTCGCCCCGCCAATATGGCTCCGCAATGTGACTCAGAGGCATAACTCGAGCGCGATTTGCGTGAGCCGCAACAGCTACAATCGAAGTCGCTCGAAAATCGCGCTCGCGAAGTGGAGACCATCATGGAATTCAATTTACAGCAGTCCATAGCGCTTCTCTCTCGCACTCCCGCCGCTCTCAACACACTCTTGCGTGATCTTCCGGAAGCGTGGACGCTCTGCAATGAAGGTGAAAAAACCTGGAGCGTGTTCGAGGTCGTTGCCCACCTGATTTACGGCGAACGCACTGACTGGATTCCCCGCGCGAAGGTTATTCTGCAATATGGCGAGACTCACGCGTTTGAACCCTTCGATCGCGAGGGACACATTCAAGCGAGTCACGGCAAGTCGCTCGCTCATTTACTGGACGAATTTGCGCGGCTGCGCTCAGAAAGCCTGGACCAACTGCGCGCCATGAATCTCCAGCCAGCGGACCTCGGCCGCCGCGGCCGTCACCCTGCCTTCGGACCGGTCACTCTGTCCCAGCACCTGGCAAGCTGGACCGCTCATGACCTAACTCATCTCCACCAAATCTCCAGGATCTTGGCCCACCAATACCGCGAAGCCGTCGGCCCGTGGCGCGCCTACCTGGGCGTGCTCCAGTGCGCCGGCCACAGCGCTCCTTGATGAACTCTCCAAGTAGGCGCCGCACTAGATCTGCTCTTCAATCCGCGTCGTCTTTGCCAAGGACCCAAGCCAGAGCCTCGTCGCGATCCCGAAACACGCGAGTTTTTTCTTCCCCCTTCATTTCGCGAAAGATCTGGAACATGCGTGCCATACCATAAACTAAGTTGCTGGTTGCTACGATCGCCAGGCGCGGGTTGGTTGAGAGGGTGTTACTCTCGGCTACTCTCCGCACATCCTCACTGCTGAGTTTAAGCTTGGTGACCTGCGTCACATCTAATAACTGAGCGAAGCTGGGGTCAAAATCGGGATCTTTATCCAGCTTTTCCTGATGCGCCCATATTTCGGGCAAGGTGATGACCCCCGACGCCGTACTCGTTATCAGCCGGCGCTCCTTGTCGATCTCGTAGTAGTTCGCCATGCGATTGGTCTTGCCTAGGCTAACATGAGGATAATTGTCTTAATTCTTGCCATTTTCAGTTTCTAATTTCAAGTTTCTAGTTTCGCTTTTCTCCCTAGCCGCGGCTCTCTGCTAGACTATGCGCCATGAAGACATTCCTCTTCCGCATCCTTGGCCTAATGGTGTTCCTGGCGCCTCTCGCAGCCGCTCAGGACGTCATTCCCCTCTACCCCGGCACGCCGCCAGGCTCGACGAAAGAAAACTATCCTGAGAAACAGTACTTCTCGAAAATCTGGAACACGGAAGTCGTCGCCAACGTGACCAAGCCTAGCCTGACAGTTTTCAAGCCTTCTCCGGAGTTGAGAAACGGCACCGCCGTGGTGATCTGTCCGGGCGGCGGTTTCATGGCTCTCTCCATCGACAGCGAAGGCATCGATGTCGCCAAGTACTTGGCCGCGAGAGGCGTGACGGCCTTTGTGCTCAAGTACCGACTCGCTCACACCGGCGAGGACGCCACCCAGGAATTTACCGCGCTCTACGCAGACAGGCAGAAATTTCGAGAGATATTGGACAAGGTCGTTCCCCTGTCCATCGCCGATGGGTTAGCCGCGGTCACCTACGTTCGGCAGCACGCCTCGGAATGGGGAGTTTCTCCCGACCGCATCGGCATTATCGGATTCTCCGCAGGTGGAACGGTCTCTGCCGGAGTTGCCTTCCGTTACGCGCCGGATGGCCGGCCCGCCTTTGCAGCCCTGATCTATGCTGCCGGGGGCATGTTTAAAGATGCTCCCGTTCCCGCGGATGCGCCGCCTGTGTTTGTCGCGGCTGCCACCGATGACAATCTCGGACTCGCGCCGGACAGCGTCGCTTTGTACGAAAAGTGGACCAGCGCTCACAAACCGGCCGAACTCCACATATACGCGAAAGGTGGCCACGGCTTTGGCATGCGAACGCAGAACCTCCCCACCGATCACTGGATTGACAGGTTCGCCGACTGGCTGGAGCTACAAGGCTTATTGAAGAAGTGACTACCACGACTTGGTATAGGTGCCACTTGCCCGCAGCGGTTACCAAGACTTAGCCGTGTCAGTTCGTTCTTTGCTACTCGTGCAGCACTACGTTCAAGAGAGAAGTATTGATCTGAAGACCGCCGTTGTACTTGATGAAACCCAACTTCCGGAATTTGTTCATAAAAAAATTGACTCGTGAGCGCGTCGTCCCGATCATCTCCGCCAGCGTTTCTTGAGACACCTTGGGGAGGACTCCATGGGGTTGGTCTTCTTTCCCGTAACGGGCAAGCAATAGAAGGGTACGAGCGAGCCGCTTCTCGCTGGAGTTGAACAGCTGATCGACCAAGTCCTCTTCGATTCGAATATTCCGCGCCAGCATGAACCTTATGAACCGGTCGGAGAGGGCCGGCTCCTCGTGAAGCACCTTGAACATCTCTTTCTTCTCAACCAAGAGCACCGTGCTGGGCGTTATCGCGGTAGCCGTTCCCATGCGAACAGGCTGGCCTGCCAGACAGCCCTCACCAAAGAAGTCGCCCGGTCCTAGAATCCCCACGACTGCTTCTTTGCCGACCTCATTAACGACAGTGAGTTTCACACCGCCGCTCTGTAAGTACATTACGCTCTTGGCGGCATCACCCTGAGCGTAGACGACCTCCGCTTTTTTAAACTCTGTGACTTTTCTCGCCACACCAGCCGAGTCGAGAAAAGCTTGGGCATCAAATGCAAGCTTCTGCTTGAGTTTTTTGTTGGATTGGATGCTGCTTGACCTCGCGATTGTTCTCATACAAAACCACCGCTTGACCCTGAGTTTAGCAGAATAATTCGTCTCAAAGCAAGATTAGCGATGGGCTAGTACTAGACTGGTATTAGTGCAGTTTGAATCGGCTGTTCCGCAGGTATGACCCCAAATTGAGTGTCGCTACTTCTTCGATAGCTCGCCCTTGAAATGACCTTCAACATCTTCACGGCTAAGCGGATTTCCTGCTTTCGTCAATACGACCGAATAGACGATCTCGTTCCCTGCGACCTGCGCGGTGATAAATGCCCCGTCTTCCGGCAGTTCTTGGTAGATGAATTTCACTCTTCTGCCGTCTACGAGTGTTTTGATCCACTCTTCGTCTCGCATGTTCGTAGCTTGTACCTACAATGCCCTCAATGAGCAGCTGCGACCTATTCAGGCTTTGGCCTCGTAGCTCTGGGGTGTTTGACACAAACGTGGGCAGCAAACTCTTTGTCACGCTGCGCTTCGTACTTCAGTTTCATTTCATCGAGTGCTTCGTGAAGGGGCGCACCGGAAGGCTTAAACACCCAGTTGCAGTCGGAGCAACCGAAGCCCTGAAAGTTCCTGTTCTCCATCCATACTAGCTTGCGTGGCATGGCCGCAGTATACGCCCCCAACGGTGTGTAAAATAGAACAGTATTGAGACACTGAAACACGCTTAAAAAGCGGGCAAACGTGTCCCATGCCCCAAGAATTGTACGCTCGAGCTGTTCAACATTGGACAGTAGTTCTAAGGCTTTGCCGAACGACAGGGGCTAGAGCTGTCATCCGTTCGGCAAAAGCTCATGCTATGCAGGCATCGGAAGCAGGCAGCACAGTGAAATACAAACTAAACTGCACCGCGTGGCCGGAGCCCTATGCTGAAGTTTTATTAGAGACTGCCTCTGAGGGATTGTTGAAAATATTGGCAGCCACAGAAATAACAGTCTTCAAGCGCCTTTGGGAATTAGTTGCTGGCCAAAGCGCATCGGTCCTGTTTTGCGCCCAAGTTGCGCCCAGGTGCTCAGTTCGGTCGAGAAGCAAGCAGATCGGAGAAGATCGAGTCTTTCAAAACGCCGCTGAGTGAAGAATTGTGAACTCGCAGTTTCTCGCCATACTCGATGTAACCGAGCTTCTTGAACTTATTCATGAAGTGACAGACGCGGCTTCGAGTTGAGCCAATCAATCCGCCGAGCGTCTCTTGAGTGATCTTCGGTATGACCGCTGTTGCCTTTCGTATCTTGTCGTAGCGGGCGATTAACAATAGCGCGCGAGCCAACCGTTCCTCACAAGAGCACAGGCGTTGGTCGATTAGGTCCTCTTCGATCTGGATGTTCCGTCCCAGCAAGCAGCCGATGAAATGGTCCGAGAACTCATGGCCATTGTGGAGAGCGCGCGTCATCTCCTTCTTTTCGATAACCAGGATCCTGCATCGTGTAATTGCTGTAGCAGTCGCCGTGAGGAGAGTTTGACCGGTCATGCATCCCGCACCAAGGTAGGCTCCGCGATGAAGAATCGCGAGGACCGTCTCCTTACCCCGCTTCGACTTAACGGTAACTTTCACTTGCCCTTTCTCGATATAGAACACTTCCTTGCCGGCGTCGCCCTGTGAACAGATGGCTTGGCCCTCGCGAAATAGAGTGATAACGCTTTTCGCGGCCATTTTTGTTAGAAATGCCGCCGGTTGAAAAGACCTCTGGTGCTGACGAGTCATCGTGCTCTCAATGGCCCTGCTTTTGATCTCGGCGGGGTATCATTTTCACGGACACATGGATAGCACACTTGGGCTGGGAGTTTGTGTGCGATTGTGAACAGTTTGTCAAATACTCTTGGATTACCACCAGCGTCGGCTAGCCCACTGCAGCGGAGCCAGTGCGGTCGGACAAAGGTACCAGCACCTTCGGACGGTAGTTCGCTGTAACGACGTAAATGGCCGCCTGTCCGAGATTCACCCCTCAGGACTGTTGCGCTTGCTGTCCCCCGCGCCCACACTGGCGCGCAGTCGAAACCCTCACAACGAACTTGCAACGAAAAATGGGTAGTAGACTCCCAGGTGATTAACGCCAATGCGCAAACAACAAAAGGGTTTCTCCCTCATCGAACTGCTGCTCGTCGTCACAATTATTCTGATTATCTCCGCGATTGCCGTTCCCAATTTTCTGCGCTCCCGCATGCGCGCCAACGAGGCCAGCGCGGTTGCCTCTGTGCGCGCCATCACCACCGCGGCGATGACCTATTCCATCACCTACCCGGACCTCAATTTCCCGCCTACCCTGGCGGCTTTGGGCAGTGCTACCCCCTGCACGGCCTCCTCGGCATCCTCAACTGGTGCCTGTTTGATCGATGAGGTTCTCGCGAGCGGCGCCAAGAGTGGTTACTTGTTTGTGTGGACCGGAGACGGCCAGGTGCCTTCCGTCTCCTTCACGCTCACTGCCGCGCCCCAAGTGATTGGCTCTTCCGGCCAGAACATGTATTGCACGGACCAGGCTGGCATGATCCGTTTCGACCCCACCGGCGCGGCCTGCACCAACATAAGCGCCCCGCTTCAGTAGATCTACTCTTGTGAAAGTCTTCGCTAGCATCTTTGTTCTGGCGGATCTGATTTCGACCCCGCCCTCCGGCTACTTTTCCTTCGAGTTTCTACTTTCCGATTTCAAAAACGATGCACATTTTTCCACAGTCTTAGCACTGACAAGCACGGCCTCGATGTTTGTAGAATAGGCCAGACTTTACCTCTTAGGAGGAGATCCGTGCTGATTGCTACTGTGTCCCGAGGCAAAAATCGCGGAACCCGTTTGCTTCCCCATCGATTCAAGGACGACCGCTACCGCGTTCAACTGGGAAAAGAAGGCCCCTATATCCCCATCACCGATTACCGCGACATCGCCTCTTACCTTGCCAATGGCTATTCTCTCCACATGAGCGACAGAGCCGAGAGCCAAACTCCAACTCTGATCGGGCCTGCATCCATCCGTGGATGGAGCAGGACTTCTAAGGATCTTTTTTTCATCACTCGCTAAGGGCGGTTGGCATCCCCTTCCCCGCCTGGTAAGCCTGGATCCCCCACAATTGACTCGGCACTTTGTTCCTCGCGGTTGCAACGAAACTGGCTCCAACAGCACAACTTGTTGAGGCCAACCGCGGGCGAGTTTTATGCTCGGCCTTTTGCAGTCTAAGGACGGACACCATGCTTGAAGTCGGATCCCATACCGTACTTGTTTTCGTGAAGCTGCAGTTTCTCGGGCAGTGGACACGCTGGAGCGGCGCCTCAGATACCATCGGATACACCTCCGGCAGGTCCGCGCAACTTCTGGTCGTCACCGAGGACGAGTCCGCCGCCAAGACCACTTACTGGTTCAGGCTGGCTGCTGGTCATGATGTCTGGGTCGACGATGACGTCGTTCACGTCCCCGCCATTTGCTTCAAGAGCGCCCCGGGCGACCAAGCCAGATGCCAAGGCTAGCCATCCATCTTCTTTCAACTGGCGACCAAAGATCCCGACTTTGCCGGGCCTGTTAGCCTCCCTCATTCCCTGCCCCTCCAACACTTCCCCCTCCCCCAGTGAACTCTACCCCTTGGAACGGACGTCTAATCGCTGTGAACAAGCCACACCTTATTTCACGGTACAATTGAGGTATGGCTGTGCGACTGATTGCACTGGATATTGACGGCACGCTGCTGGATAGCCGCTGGCACCTTCCCGAGGCCAACCGCGCGGCCATCGCGGAAGCGACCCGCCGTGGCATCGAGGTCGCCCTGGTCACTGGGCGGCGCTATGACTTTGCCATGACTGTGGCTCATCAGCTGGATTCGACGCTGACTATGATCGTGAGCAACGGCGCGCTCATCCGCTCGAAAGACGGCCACACGCATCTCCGTCACCTCTTGCCAAAGGCCACCGCGCAGCAGGTTTTGCATCTAACCAGCCAGTGGCGCGAGGGCGCGGCCGTGATCTTCGACCGTAAGCGCGAGAATCAATTGATGCTCGAAACGCTGAATCCGGACGATTCCCTGCGCTACGCCTACTACTCGCGCAACTTGGAATATATCGGCCTAGCCAAACCGCTGGAGAGTTGCCTGACGGAGGATCCCATTCAAGTGATGCTGAGCGGCAGGATCCTCGCGATGCAGGAAGCGGAAGCCCGCCTGCGGGCGGCGGCGTTCGCGGAAGAGTTTCGGCTGGCGGTGACTGCTTACGCGATCAAGGACTTCGCAATGATCGATGTGATTCCCCAAGGCTGCTCAAAGGGCTCGACGCTCGCGGAATGGGCGGCACTGCGCGGCGTCGCGCGCGAAGAGATTCTGGCCATCGGCGACAATCACAACGACCTGGAAATGCTTTCCTTCGCGGGCATCCCCGTGGTGATGGGCAACAGCGTTGCCGAACTGAAAACCTACGGCTGGCATGAAACCGGCACGAACGACGAGAACGGCGTAGCCCTGGCAATTGAGAAATTCGCTTTGCGGGAGGCTGCGTCTTGCGCGTGAGACGCACCTCACTCCTGCTGCCGTTGTTTTTGCTAGCCGCGCCGGCGCTGCGCGCGGAGTACGTCGTGCTCCGCAGCGGACAGCGCCTGACGGTAACGGGTTACCAACTCATCGAGGACAAATATCGCCTGCAAATGAAAGGTGGCTTCGTGGAAGTCGCCGCCGATGACGTGGTGGCCATCGAGCCGGAAGATGTTTTTGCGCCGGAGCCCGCAAAACCAGTCGTTGCGCCCCCGTTTCGCGAATTGGTCGAAGCCGCCGCGGCACGCTACAGCGTGGATGCCGACCTGATTACCAGCGTGATTGCCGTGGAGTCCAACTTCGATCCCAAAGCCGTATCGCGCAAAAATGCGCGCGGTCTGATGCAGCTCCTGCCGGAAACGGCGGCGCGGCTGGGGGTAAAAAATCTCGACGACCCGCAAGAAAATATCGATGGAGGCACGCGCTACCTGCGCGACCTGCTACAGAAGTACAACAACGATTTGGTGCTAACACTTGCCGCCTACAATGCGGGGCCAGAGCGCGTGCAGCAATACGGCCGCGTCCCTCCGTTTGCCGAAACGATTTCGTACGTGCATCGCGTCAGGCGCAGCTATGAAAAGAGCAAATCGGAATCGTCCAAGAAAACGCCATCAGCCAATGCGTCAGCCGCGAAAACGCAGCCAGGGAAATCCTCGAACGCGAAAACGCCAGAGACCAGAACGCCGGCAGCGCCCGCGGTCGGAGCGACGCCGGCTCCCCCGCCTCCCGCCAGTCAGCCTCAATAAAAACTAGAATTGTTGCGGCGGATTCTGCGGCGGCTGTTGCGGATTTGGCGGTGCATTTTGCGGCGGATTGCCGGGATTCTGTCCTGGCTGCTGGCCGAACGGTTGGTTGACCTGTTGACCAATCGACGAGCCCGCCTGCGCAGGTTGCCCCGCACCGATTCGATCCTTCGAGGGGTCCCAGACGAATTCGAACAGGCGATAATTTTTTGCCTTCTCGTAAACGATGACGGACGACTTGTCGATCTTGCTTCCCACGCCGATGATATTGCCACCGACGATTGTCGGTGTATCACCCGATGGAATGGCCTGCCCGTTCGAACCAGAGCTGCCCTGATCTGCCGACACCGGCGTTCCGGTAGTAGCCGGCGGATTTGTGCCGGGACTCGCGCCGCTAGGCAATAGTCCGCCCTGACCGCCAATTCCGCCCGGCTGTGCTGGCGTGTTCGGTCCGTTCAAGGCGCTTGCCGGGGTGCCAATCGCGGCGCCAATTTGCGGAAGAGTGAGGTTTTGCTGCGGAGGCTTCAGGCTGCCGACAAGCTGTCCCGCCGGACCGACGTAGATAAACCTCCAGGACCCGTCTTGCTTGTTCATGGGATCTTTGTATTGCTGGCGCATGAAGCGGAGCGAACCCAACTTTGGCTTGGTGAGATCGTCGAGATTCGTGGGAAAGCGGCCCATCTTGCGGTAGTAGAGTTTTACGCCGCGGGTGTATTGCTTGCCGCGCCAGATCATTTCTTTTTCTTTTTCGCGGCGGCCTTCGGTGAGTATGTTCGGTGCTACGGCCGCGGTAGAAATGACCAGAAGGGCGACGAGGAAAAGTACGACCAGCAGAGCATAGCCGCGCTCGCCGGATTTCCCAGCCGTTCGAATGCGCTCCGCCCTCATTGGAAAGGCGCACTTCCCCGCCGTTCGAATGGGGCGAGCGGTCATGCGGAGGGCGGTCCTCCTTGATCTTCGAGAATGGCGGTGCCGCGGAGGCCGGAGGAAACTTCTTCGTAATCGAGATTGGTGTTGCCAATTTTGAGGATGCGGAAGCGGTTCATCAAGAGTTCGCCTTCTTTGACGATGTAGACGTCATCTCCGTCATTGAAGAAAGCGACGCGGGCGGTACCGTTGGGAACGGTGCCGTAGCCGAAGAACTTCACAGGAAGCGGAGAGACCCTTTTTTCGGGTGGTGGCGGAGGAGGTGGAGGCGGGGGCGCAGGATGGTTCTTGTCATAATGTGGACCTTGCGGGGGCGGTGGAGGCGGAAGTTCGCGACTGAAAATATTGCGCCCGCTGCTCTTGTATTCGGTCTTGCGAGCGTTGCCCACTGGTCCCGTATGCAGACTGAGGTTGTCCACTGGAAGTAACTTGTAATTCTGGGCCACGGAGCCGGCATCAGCAGTTACGACGGGCTTGTCGCTGTCGAAATAAAAGTAGCCGACGACGACGAGGATCAGCAAAAGCACGGCAAGTATGGTTATTTGTTTCTTCTGCTTCATGCGGCAGTCCTGAAATAGGTCTTGAGGTGCAAAGTGACCTTAATCACATTTGCCGACGCCTGATTGGCGTTGTCGGAACCAAGGGTCAAAGAGTCCACGGAATAAAGATTCGCGGAGCGCTGCAAGCCATTCAAAAACCCGACTACGTTCTTATAGTTTCCGTTGACGGTGGCATCGATGGTGACCTCGGTCATGCCTCGATTGGAAATCTCCGTTTGTTTGTGGGTGAGATCCTCGATCTGGATTCCGCCCTTCCTGGCCGTGTCGTTGAGTTCGGAGATGACGGCGGAATAGCCTGAGCTGCCGGGAAAAAGCGATTGTTCGAAGCGGTCACAATCTTTTTGCGTGGCAGGGACATTGTCGCGAATCTGCTGGGCGCGCCTAATATCGGCTCTCAGAAGATCGCGCTGCTTGGTTTCCACGGCAAGCTGTTTTTCTGGGGCGTGGGGTGCGGAGGCCATCTGCCAACTGTAAGCGGCGAGACCGATATCCGCGAACACAAGAAGAAGCACGCCGACCAGGATGATTCGTCTTCGCCATGTGAAATCGCGACTCATCAAGTCCTCGAATAAACCGTGGTCAACTGCACGACCTCTTGATCGCCGCTGGTGTTACCAGTGGAATTGGGTTTGTGGACATTCAGCACTTGCACCTCGGAAAACTCTTTCGAGTCTTCGAGGGCCTTCAGGAATTTCAATTCAGTTTCGTCGTTACTGGCGCCAACGGTCAATTTCACTTCGACGTGCCCGCCAACTTGCTTGGGCTCGATGGAGATGACGCGCACGCCGCCCGGAAGGATGTGCTCCAAATCCATGAACATGAGGGTCCAATTGAAGCTGCGGGCGTCCAGGATGTTATTGATGAAGACGGCGCGGTCGTGTAACTCAGCAATTTCCTTCTGGCCGAAATAACGCTCCAGGTCCTTGCGCTGCACTTCGAGTTTGGCCATTTCCTGGCGCATGCTTTCGGTGCGAGCGCGCTGTTCGGCATTCACTTTGCGGGCAGAGTAGACGTGCCATCCCAGCCCTAGAAATACGAGACCGGCAATCGCCGCAGTGACACTAGAACCCGCGAGGAACCGCCGGTGGGTTTCCAGTGCTTTGGTCGCTAAGTTGAGCCGAATTTTCATTGCCGCTTTTGCCCTACTCCAGAAAAATCGATTCTAACCACGCTGCAACATCCAGCCAATCAAACCTTCCAAATCACGATCCGCCAGCGGACGCGCATCTTCTTTGATGCGCCCATCCGAAACCGCGCCGTGCAACAACGAACGAACCTCGCAGCGGAATTCCTCCTCAAGAGCCCGTACAAATTCGGGGAGGCGCGAGCCAAATCCCGCTACGCGGACGGATTGGATGGTCTCCTGCCAGGTATCCTGATAATAAGCGGCCACCGGAAAAACTTCTTCGAGAAGCATTTTCGGCGTGAGGTTTGCGCCTTGGGCCGGGAGTTCGGTGCAACGATAGCCGCACAGGACGCCGTGGCGCACGATGGCAGTGGTGAGCGCGGAACCGGAGACGCGCGCCAGAAGAGTCGGTTTCTCATCTTCGAGCAGGGAAATGGCAGCGAGTGAGGAGCTCATGACCACGCCGGGGCGAAGGCCAATGCCCTCGGCGAGGGATTCGTACTCCCGAATGATGCGCAGACGCGCGAGGGCGGTGACGACATCGATGCCCGATTCGCGGGGCGCCTGCCGCATATAAGAGATGAGCGTTTCATCAGCTTCGAAGGGCACGCTCTTCTTAAGTTTCCAACGCAGCATGGGCTCGGCTTCGGCGGCGGAGCGCGGAAATTCTTCGAAGTGCTGCACGAAAACGCGGATCACGGTATCGGGAAGGATCATCGCGATATCTTCATCGCGGGCACGCAAACGCTCGCAGACGGTGGCGACTGCAGCCTTGACGGCGGCGACGTTCACAATGTTGGCTTCGACGGCGGAGGGAACAAGCGCGCCCACCGGCAAGGATTCGACCGCGTATCCGTCCAGCGAACCGGTGCGGCTCCAGCGTGCGGCAGCAACGCGGTCAGGAGCGACTTCGATAGCAACGGCGGCATTCGGCATGGCATCGAGCCAGAGCGCGACACGGCGGACCCATTCGAACTGGTAAATTCCCTGCCGGAATGCGGTAGCGCTACTCAACGAAAGTCACCTTATTTATTTCCTTCACGGTGGTGATGCCGGCGCGAATCTTGGCCAGACCGCTCTCGCGCAAAGTGATCATGCCCTCTTCGCAGGCGACGCGCTTGATTTCCGAAGTGGGGCGGCGATCAACGATCATTTCGCGGATGCGATCGGTCAAATCGAGCAATTCGCAAATGGCGGTGCGGCCATGATGACCGGTACCGGAACATTCCAGGCAGCCCGCGCCCTCGGCAAAAGTAACATTGGCCCAAACGGCTGGGTCGAGGCCAGCTTCCTTCAATTCCTCCGGAGAATAGCGCTTGGGCTTCTTGCAATTGGGGCAGATGACGCGAACAAGGCGCTGCGCCATGATGCAGTTCAAAGCGGAGACAAAGTTGTAAGGCTCGACGCCCATATTGATGAAGCGGCCGATGACGTCGGTGACGTTGTTGGCATGGACCGTAGTGAAAACGAGATGGCCGGTAAGGGCCGACTGAATGGCGATCTGAGCGGTTTCCTGGTCACGGATTTCGCCGACCATGATTTTGTCGGGATCGTGGCGCAAGATGGAGCGCAAGCCACGCGCAAAAGTGAGGCCTTTCTTCTCGTTGACGGGAATCTGGGTGATGCCGCGGAGCTGATACTCGACGGGATCTTCGATGGTAACAATCTTGTCTTCGTCGGTCTTGATTTCGTTGATGGCGGCGTAGAGCGTGGTGGTCTTGCCGGAACCCGTGGGGCCTGTGACCAGGACCATTCCATAAGGTTCACGAATGTAGCGCCGGAAACGACGGGTTTCTTCGGCGGAGAAACCGACAACGTCCAGAGTCAAGCTCGAGAATTTTTCCGACAGCGTTTCTTTGTCGAGGACGCGGAGAACGGCATCTTCCCCATGGCTGGCGGGCATGATGGAGACGCGCAGGTCGATGAAGCGTCCCTTGTATTTCACGCGGAAACGGCCGTCCTGGGGAACGCGGCGCTCGGCAATATCCAAATCGCTAAGGACCTTGATCCGCGAAAGCACCGTGGAATGCCATTCTTTGGCGATGGGCTGCATGGCGTGCTGGAGGACACCATCAATGCGGTATTTAACGGCGACTTCGGAGTCGCGGGCCTCGATGTGGATATCACTGGCACGGCGTTCGAGAGCGGTGAAAATGATGGTTTCGACCAGGCGAACCACCGGGCTGGCGGTGCTATCGCGAGTCAGGCGGTCGCCGGAAATGGTCTCGTCGGCTTCGTCATCATCCTTGGAAGTCTGAAGAGCGAAGGCTTCGGTGGCCTGCTCGAGGACGCGCTGGGATTGCTCGGTGCGTTTGAGAATGTCGCCGATCTGGCGGGCGGTAGCGACGCGGATCAAAAGCTTTTTGCCGAGCAGCAGGGGCAGCTCATCGCTCATCTGCACCTGGCCGGGGTCTGCCGCGGCGATGGCCAAGACATTATTCTGGAGTTCGAGCGGAACGAAGTTGTAGCGGAACATCAAGTCCGCAGGGATGGTGCGAAACAGTTCCGCATCGATGCGCTGCTCGCGGAGATCGATGAAAGCGAAGCGGTATCTTTCCGCGAGCTTGCGGGCAAACTCGCGTTCGTTCTGTTCGTCAGCGCTGCCGGGCAGGCCGGGGGCTGGAGGAAGTTGTTCCGTGGTAGCCATGGATCCTTACTTTGTCGCTCCCATCATGGAGAAAGAGAAGATAGGCAGATACAAGGAAATCAGAATAAACGCGACTAACAAACCCATAAAGATTAATAGAATCGGCTCGATAAGGGAAACGAGCGCGGTCAAGCGCAAGTTGACTTCTTCCTCATAAAACTCAGCGACGCTGACGAGCATGGGAGAAAGCGCGCCGCTGGATTCGCCGACCTCGATCATGTCCAAGGCCAGTTCCGGCATGACCCCTTTTGAAGCCAGGGCGCCATGAAGAGATTCCCCTTCACGAACCATTTGGGTTGCCTGACTGACCGTGGAGCGCAGCAATTTGCTGGTGATGGCATCGCTGGCAGTTTGCAAACCGGCCACCAGAGGCGTTCCGCCGGTCAAGAGCGTCGAAAGGGTGCGCGAGAACTGCGCGACCTGGAATTTGAGGAGGGTGTCGCCAATCACGGGAAGGCGAAACTTGAAACGATCGAAAGCCGTTCCTCCTTCTTCGGTCCGGGACCACAGAAAAACGCCCACTGCCGACGCAGCCAAGAGCACTACAGCTCCGAGAACAAAGAAACGATAATCAACGGTCAAGGCAATTAATAGTTTGGTGGGTCCGGGCAGCTCGACATTCAAGTCGCGGTAGAGAAGAGCAAACTTGGGAATAACGGCAGTGACCAGGTAGGTGACGATGATGATCGCGACGCTGATCAGCAAAACGGGATAGACCAGCGTAGCTAGGATCTTCTTGCGGACGCCTGTACTCACGCGCTGATAGGCAATGTAATAGTCGAGGACACCGGATAAATTGCCGCTTTTCTCTCCCGCGAGAATGGCCGTCGAATAAACTTTGGAAAATACGCCGGCTTCGGCGACAGCTTCCGAAAGCGACTTCCCTTCCCGGACGCGGTCGCGAATTTGAGAGATGACGGGGCGAAGTTTGGGGGAGGAAGCGCGGGTGGCGAGAAGATCCAGCGACTTCAAGATCGGCAAACCCGCTTTAATGAGCGTATTGAACTGCTGGTTGAGAATAAGGAATTCCGAGCCACCGACCTGGCGTCCGCTCTTCCTACGAAACAGATCGGCGAGACGCTGGCCACTCGATTCCACGGAGTAGACGTACAAACCCCGGTCCACGAGCTTCTGGCGCGCTTCGTCCAGGGAACTCGCGGGCTCGACGTGCGAGAAGACACGCCCATCGGCATCCGCCACTCGGCAGAGGAATTGGCCCATAGCCTTCTAGTTTACCTCAGATAGTTGATATGCGGGGAAGGCCCGGGAGGTTGGCTGTTCATCAGAGGAAAGAGGCGCGAAGTGCCCGAAACGCTAAGGGTTTACGCCAGCATTACCGGCGGGTAATTCCCCATTCACGATGGCCAACGCATGCGGGCAATGGGGCTGCACCCAACTGGTATACTCCCGTGGACATGAATGAGACTCCGACCTCGCCCGCGCGCAGTCCTATGTGGTTGCTCTTGCTGGTAGGCATTCCCATCGCAGTGGCGGCAGTCTTGCGGGTGCTTGGGACCCACAATGATATTTGGCTGGATGAGATTATTTCGCTGCAGGCGGCGAATGACGTGAAATCGCCGTGGCAAATATTCAGCGGGATACACAGTGACAACAATCATTACCTGAATACGCTGTACCTATACTTTGTGAGGCGACAGAGTTACGGGCCGGTGTATCGATATTTGTCGGTTTTGTTTGGAGTGGGGCTCATTCCCGCGGGATATTGGCTGATGGCGCGGCAGTCGCGGGTGGAAGCGGCGATTCTCGCAGGACTGCTGG
>Ga0210406_10000453_pt1 | contig 55537 bp, 51 predicted proteins | sample IncBWC30MmetaG_FD_155454 | JGI IMG/M metagenome (GOLD analysis project Ga0210406, IMG submission 155454) | Forest soil microbial communities from Barre Woods Harvard Forest LTER site, Petersham, Massachusetts, United States - Inc-BW-C-30-M | ecosystem: Environmental > Terrestrial > Soil >...
TAAACCAGAAGGACATGATTTCGATCAGAACGAGGCACCCTAATTTTGTACTGTACCACCTTTTAGCGCACGACCCACTATCCCTTGTAGTTGAATGCCGCGCCCACTTCACTCCGCAATCGCGTGAATCTTCCATAAGCGCCACTATCCGACAAGCGCATTAGCCGATTTCAGCGACGCGCGGCGTATCAGAAGCCACTACATAAACGGCGCGATCAACCAGCTGCGAAAAGCCCTCGACCGCTTGCAGGGCGGCTCAGCGCATCGGCCTCGAAGAGATCAACAGACGGCACCCGCCGCGATACTGCGCTAACAGTGCCGTCTATGAACGCCCGCGTGGATTTCGAAATCACATCGTGGAGGACAACCAAGGGAAAAGCCGGCCAGAGCAGCGGCGATCCTGTGACCATGTGCGTCATGATCAGCAGCGTTGCCTTCGTGTGGAACTCGCGCATGCGTTCCGCTTCATCGAGCGGTAGTGCTTTAACCGCTTCAACCCATTCGATATATGTCGCCGGCAGACTAGGCTTGAGCTTGAACACACGCCGGCTGATATCGAGAAGCATCAGCCGCGCCAGAGACACGCGATGCGCGTAGCGAATTAAGCTGTTCATCATCAGCCGCAGGTTTTCGTGTGCCGGTGTCTCAGCGATGCCGTGATCGAGGGCATACAAAATCATCTCATCGCGAAGCGCGAAGAGATGATCGCGCAAATTGTCTGCGCGATAGCCGTAGTACAAACAACAAAGCATCAACAGAAAAATGGCGGAGATTACCACCGACATTGCCGCTGTGAATTCTACGCCCGACATTATCGATCCTCCGGCCTGGTTTTCCTTTCCGGGGTAAGCCCGCTTGACGAACGCCCCGGATGTAACCGCTTCTCCACCTCGGCATTATGGCCGGTCATTCTTCTGATGTTCCGACGCCTAAGTTGCCGCTGGACGACACCATAACCGGTGCCGGCCAGGCCGAATAGATAGGCAAACCAGCGGTCGGCTTGCAGGTTCACGATCAAGCTTAAAGCTAAATTTGCGCCGGTTTCCTTGCCCGAAAAGGCTACAAGTACGTCCCTTGCATACCTGGCAATGAGAACCACACCGAAAATGATCGCGACAGTGCGGAAGAGCGCAAAAAGTCCGTCGATTCCGCGCACGAACAGCCGAAAGCGCCGATCTTCATTCAACCACGGTTCCCCTACTACCGCGCTTTGCGCGAAGCGACTAGCCGCCTTGTACCCTATCGCAAGCACAAAATCCGGCATCGTGACTATCGGCGAGGCGCGAGCTATCGCAAGCTGTTGTGCCGGAAAACCTGAACGACATCAGATTTCGGGCCGGAGTTGCGCTGCCAGGAGAATCGATTCGTCGCGTCGGCAACCTGTTCTGAAAGGAACGCCACCCTAGTAGTGAATGCCGCCCCCGTCCCACTCTGCAAAGGCGTGATTTTTCTATAAAACAGATTATCGGACTCTCGGTCGGCGTGCCAAGCTGCCCGCCTCGGGACGGTCGAGACCCGGAGAGGCTTGGCGGCCGCAGCTTCGCCGCCGCAGCTTCGCCGCTCCCACCGGGCTCGCCGGCCCTCTGCTCCACCCCCTTCATCGTGTCGATCAGCATCTTGGTCGCGCGCGGATCGGCGCTCGCCGATTTGTCGACCATCCGCGTCGCGATCGTCTCGCGCTTGGTGATCGTGCGGCGCCGCCCGTCGATCGTCATAACAACCGATGTCGCTGTCCGCCATGGGGCACATCCTCGCCGCTTCGGAGCTTGCATTTATAGCCCATATGTGCTAATTTATCAACCATGAAATACGTGATCTTATAGCAACCACGAACGGTGCTGGTATGGTGAACCAAAAAGTCCGTTACACCGATTGGACGGTTTTTCGCCTTCCCAGCGAAGGCCGGGACCCATCTCGGCCATAGATACCGGCCTTCGCCGGTAAGACGCGGGTAATGTAAATTACGCAACGAGTTTCAGAACCGGTACACTAGATGCCGACGCAAATTCTCCCTGCAGCCTCCCTCAGGAGCGCACAACGCCTCCCTGCTGCCCGAACCCTGTTTTGGGCGCCTAACTATTTGATCTGCATGGCCTTATGGTCGATCAGGCGGGCGATTTTCCGGGTCGCAGCGAATTTTCTCCCTGCTCTGAGGGAGGGGCGCGGCGCCCCCCTCTCCCCGCTGGCGCGGGGCGAGGGGCTTAGAGGGCTATTCGGCCGGGGCGACGGCAGGTTCCTTGCGGCCGAAGCTCGGGGTGTCGGTGCGGTCGATCAGGGCCTCGGGACCCTCGCTCGGCAGGTTTTCGAGCCAGTTGATACCGGCGTCGATGTCGTTTTCCCACATCTCGCGCGGCATCTCGTAGAGGAACTCGACGCCGTAGCCGTTCGGATCGTTGATGTAGACGCTGTGGGTCACGCCATGGTTGACGCGCCAGTTGAACTTGACACCCTTGCTCTGCAGGAACTTGAGCTGCTGGAGCCAGGCCTCGCGGTTCGGCATCGTCAGCGCCACATGGTTGATCGCGACCTGGCTATTGGCCAGCACCCAATCGGCGGGCGGCGGCAGGTTCGCGCTCTCGACCAGCGCGACGGTGTGATGGGTCAGCTTGCCGTCATTGACCGCACTGTAAAAGCGCATCTTCGGCGGGTTCGGGCGATCGGGCCGCTTGTGCAGCTCGCCGACCTGCTTGAAGCCGACGATCTCGGTCCAGAATTTGTGCGACTCCTCGATGTCGCGGACATTCAGCACGAGATGGTTGATGCCGGAGGGGCTCACCGCCTCGGTCGGGGGATTGGAATTCGTCTCAGCCATAGTGATCTCCCAAAATCTGTCGGCTATCTGGTACTCCGGTCGGCGGGATCGGGCAAGCGCAACGCCGCTATCGCCGGCGTGACGGAGCGGCGGACCAGCACCACCTTCTGCGCCGAGCGGCCGAGGAAGTCGGGGGCGCCGCCGCCTTCTGCGAGCATTTCGAGAAATGCGTCGGGGGCGGTGATCCGCACAGTCCCCAGAATATCCGCGCCACGGCGCAAGAACGCGTCAGGCAACATGCTGACCGTCGGACCAACCATGGTCACCCGGGCCGTGGGCTTAGCCAAGCTCAACAGGTCCTCGAGCGTGTCGTTGATCAGTGTTGTCCCGGTGATCAGCAGCACGTCGGCCTGGGGTACAACGGTGTCCGCCTCTTGCGCCGGCCGGAAAAAGGGCAGCTCGTCGGCTTTCAGGGTGGCGGAATCCTGCTCGAGCACGAGGAAGGGCTGATGGCGGCGTTTGAGCTCGCGGAGAAACGGCACGAACGCGCCGACGACCACCACACTGTCGCCCGGGTGGATCTCGGTCGCATCGAACGCGTCGACGCCAAGGCGCAGTTCGGTCTCGGGATGAGGTCGACAATCCCAGCAGGTATCGGCCAACGCGTTCATCGTAGCGATGCCGACCGCGCGGCGAATGCCGTTATCGCCGAGCGCCTCCTCGGCGAGGTCGAGCGCCGGCAGGCCGTGCAGCTTGCCGGGAAACGGCATTGCCATCGCCGAGCTGGGACAGCAGACAGCCTCGGGTATCGTCTTGATCGGCGTCGCGCAGGCCCCAGCGATGCCGTTGCTCAGCTTCACCCCAGTGAAGAAGAGGCCGACCACCGCCCGGTCGACGGTCATGCCGTCGAGTTCCGAGCCAAGGATCTCGCCGATCGTGTCGAGGGTGTCGTGAAGTATTGGCTTCTTCATCCAGCTTGTCCTGTCATGGGGTGAGCGGAGGATGCCGTTCCGGCTGTGTCCTCTCGAAGGCGCGGGCGGCCCGCAGCACGCGCGCGTCGGCATAGAGCGGGCCGACGATCTGCAGACCGATCGGCAGCCCGGCGCGGGTCAGCCCGCAGGGGATGCTCGCCGCCGGCTGCCGGGTCATGTTGAAGGGATAGCTGAACGGCGACCAGTCGATCCAATGGCGCTCGGTCGCGGGATCGTTGAGATCCTGCCCAACCGGCAATGCCGGGATCGGCATCGTCGGGGTCAGAAGCAAATCGTATTTCTGATGGAATTCCGCCATCTGCTGGCCGAGCGCGGTGCGGACGAGGTCGGCGCGGAGATAGTCGACCGCGCTGATCTGTTCGCCTTCGGCGGCTGTCGCGACCAGGCCAGGGTCGACCAGCGCGCGCTTGTCGGCGGGATACGCGCCAAGGAGTGTCGCTGCACCCGCCGCCCAAAGCGTAAACAGTGCCTCGCGTGGTGAAGGAAAGATCCCGTCGACTTCCTCCACCACTGCGCCGAGGGCCTCGAATTGCCGCGCTGCTTCGGCCACCGCTGCGGCGATCTCGGGATCGACACGGGCGTAGCCGAGCGTCGGGTTATAGGCGATCCGCCAGCCGCGCACCCCGTCTTCGAGGCCGTCGCGGTAATCCCTCTCGTCGGGTGGCAGAGCGTAGGGATCGCGATGATCGGGAGCGGACAACACGGGCAGCATCAGCGCTGCGTCCGCGACGGTTCGCGCTATCGGGCCGAGATGCGCCAGCAGGCCCATCGGCGAGAGCGGATAGGCCGGCACGCGGCCAAAGCTCGGTTTCAGCCCGAGGAGGCCGGTGAACGCGCATGGAATGCGGATCGACCCGGCGCCGTCGCTGCCGAGATGCAAAGGCCCGATCCCGGCGGCGCACGCCGCAGCGGCACCGGCGCTGCTGCCGCCCGGCGTGCGCCCGAGATCCCACGGATTGCGGGTGATCCCGGTCAGCGGACTGTCACCCAACGCCTTCCAGCCGAATTCGGGGGTCGTCGTCTTGCCGAGGATAATGGCCCCAGCCTCGCGCAACCGTGCGACAGCCGGCGCGTCCTCGGACCAGTCTTGGTTCGCGTCGACCAAGCGCGACCCGCGCAGGGTCGGAAAGCCGCGCATCAGCATCAGGTCCTTGATCGTGACCGGCACCCCGTCAAGCCGGCCGATCTGGCCGCCGCTTGTCCAGCGTTGTTCCGACGCGCTTGCCGCGGCGAGTGCGCCGTCGCGGTCGATGATGCAGAAGGCATTGATCTTGGGCTGCAGCGCATCGAGACGGTCGAGGAGCAGCCGGGTCACCTCGACCGGCGACAGCGCTCTCTTGCGATAGAGTTCGAGCAGCGAAACTGCCGAGGTGTAGGCGATATCCTGGTCGCCGCTCATTTCTCCTCCGTTTCTCAGTCCCTGACGGAGCAATTTATGGCGCGGCTTTTGCAGTGTGAACCCGGATCGCGTAAGGTCGGCGACAACCAAGGTTCGACAGGGAACCGATGACGACTTGCTCCCGCATATTCCGGTCGGCGACCGCCGCGGCCGCGCTCGCTTTGGCGCTCGCCCCTGCTGCGGGGCGGGGCGAGACCGGGCCGAAGGCCTTGCGCTTCATCCCGCAGGCCGATCTGCGGAGCATCGATCCGATCTGGACGACGGCGTACGTGACCCGCAATTTCGGCTACCTGGTCTTTGACACGCTGTTTTCGCTCGACAAGGATTTCAAGCCGCAGCCGCAAATGGTCGATCGCTGGACGGTCAGCGATGACAAGCTGGTCTACCGGTTCACCTTGCGCGACGGCCTCAAATGGCATGACGGCCAGCCGGTGCGCGCCTCCGATTGCGTCGCCTCGATCGAACGCTGGGGCAAGCGCGACACCCTTGGTCAGAAGCTGATGGAAGCCGTTGGCGAGATCCAGGCGGACGACGACAAGACCTTCGCGATTAAGCTGAAAGCGCCGTTCCCGCTGATCCTCGACGCTCTCGGCAAGCTCTCCAGCAATGTGCCGTTCATGATGCCGGAGCGGCTCGCCAAGACCGACGCCTACCAGCAGATCCCCGAAGCGATCGGCTCCGGTCCGTTCAAATTCGTCAAGGACGAATGGGTCCCCGGCAACAAGGCGGTCTTTGCCAAGAACCCCGATTACGGGCCGCGCGAGGAGGCACCGAGCTTCGCCTCAGGCGGCAAGGTGGCCAAGGTCGACCGCGTCGAATGGCTCTATATTCCCGACACGACGACCGCAGCCGCGGCGCTCAACGCCGGCGAGGCCGATTGGTACGAGCAGCCGCCGGCCGACCTCGTCCCGGTCTTCGCTGCCAACAAAGACATTGTTGTAGCCACCGTCGATCCGCTCGGCAACCACGGCATCCTTCGCTTTAACCATATTCAGCCGCCGTTCAATAATCTCAAATTGCGCGAGGCGGTGCTCAACCTCGTCGACCAGAAGGACTACATGGCTGCGGCGGCCGGAGACCCCAAATACTGGAAGACCTGCGCCGCGCTGTCCGGTTGCGGCACTCCGTTCGAAGCCAATGCCGGCGCCGAGACGCTGCTGAAAGGACCGAACCAAGCCAAGGCGAAGGAGCTCATCAAAGAAGCGAGCTACAAGGGCGACAGAATCGTTCTTCTTTCGGCTACCGACCAGCCGATCGTGCACGGCCAGGCATTGGTCACATTGGACGCTCTGCGCAAGGCTGGGCTCAATGTCGAATTGCAGGCTAACGACTGGGGCACCCTGATTACCCGGCGCACCTCCAAGGAGCCGGTCGAAAAGAACGGCTGGAGCATTTTCCATACCTGGACATCGGCTCCCGACTTCTTCTCGCCGGCCGTCAATATCCTGGTCCGCGGCAGCGGCGAGAAGGCGTGGTTCGGCTGGCCGAGTGATGCGAAGATCGAGGCGCTGATCGATGCCTGGTTCAAGGCCCCGGACCTCGCGATGCAGAAGAAGCTCGCCGCCGACATCCAGACCGAGGCCTACACCAACGAAATTCCTTACGTGCCGACCGGCCAGTTCGTCGCGCCGACCGCCTACCGCAAGAACCTCGACGGCATCATCATCGCCCCGGTCGTTTTCCTGTGGAACGTCGAGAAGAAGTGAGGGCGTAGGGCGTGTTCGCCTACATCGTCAGACGCATCCTGGCGACGATCCCGGTCATGGCGGTCGTCGCGCTGTTCGTCTTCTCGCTGTTGCATCTGAGCCCCGGCGACCCGGCGGTCATCATTGCCGGCGACACCGCGACCTTGGACGATATTGTCAAAATCCGCGCGAAGCTCGGGCTCGACCAGCCGCTTTCCATACAGTTCGTGACCTGGGTGTGGGGTCTGCTGCACGGCGATCTCGGCATCTCGATCTTTACCAACCTGCCGGTCTCCAAGCTGATCGCGCAGCGGGTCGAGCCGACGATCACCTTGACGGTCTCGACCCTGATCGTCGCTGTCCTCGTGGCGATCCCGATGGGGGTGGTGGCGGCGTGGAAAGCTGGCTCGTGGATCGACCGGGTGGTCATGGTCTTCGCCGTGCTCGGGTTTTCCGTGCCGGTTTTCGTGCTCGCCTATCTCCTGATCTATGTGTTCGCGATCTCGACCGACCTGTTGCCGGTGCAAGGCTTTGTCACGATCGGCGGCGGCATCTGGCCGTTTCTGTCGCATATCATAATGCCGACCCTCGCCCTCGGCATGGTGTTTGCGGCACTGATCGCGCGCATGACCCGCGCCAGCATGCTCGACGTCTTGGCGCAGGACTACATCCGCACCGCTCAGGCCAAGGGTCTGGCGAACGACAAGGTGCTGATCGGCCACGCGTTGAAGAACGCAGCCGTGCCGATCGTAACGATCGTGGGCATTGGCGTCGCCGCGCTGATCTCCGGCGTCGTCGTCACCGAGACCGTGTTCGCGATCCCCGGTTTGGGTCGGCTCACCGTCGATGCGATCCTGCGCCGCGACTACCCGATAATCCAGGGGATCATCCTGGTCTTTTCGGCCGCATACGTGCTGGTCAATCTGCTGGTCGATCTCAGCTATACGCTGCTCGACCCGCGCATCCGCTATTGAGCCCGCGGTAAACCCGTGACCGTTGCACCGACCGATCTCGCCCTTCTCGCCGCCCCCGCGCCGCGCCGGGGCGGGTTGCGCACTTATTTCCGCCGCCATCCGACGATGGTCATCGGCGGGGTATTGCTCAGCCTGATGGCGCTGATGGCGATCTTTGCCCCTTATCTCGGCACCGTCGACCCGCAGGCATTGTCGCCGATCAAGCGATTGCGCTGGCCCTCGGCGCAATATTGGTTCGGCACCGACATGCTCGGGCGCGATATCTACAGCCGTACCATCTACGGCGCGCGGGTGTCGCTGACGGTGGGGATCAGCGTCGCACTGCTGGCGAGCGGGATCGGGCTCGCGATCGGGCTCCTCACAGGCTTCAGCCGCTGGACCGACGCGATCGTCATGCGGATCATGGACGGGCTGATGTCGATCCCGGCGATCCTGATCGCGATCGCATTGATGGCGTTGACCCGCGCCAGCCTCGAGAACGTCATCTTCGCGATCACCGTTGCCGATGTGCCGCGCGTCACCCGCCTCGTCCGCGGCGTCGTCTTGACCTTGCGCGAGCTGCCCTTTGTCGAAGCGGCGCACGCCAGCGGCACCGGCTTCTTCCGCATCCTGTGGCGGCATATTTTGCCCAATACGCTCCCCCCCTTGCTCGTCCAGGGCACCTTTGTCGCCGCCTCGGCGATGATCGTCGAGGCGATCCTGTCGTTTCTCGGCGCCGGCACGCCGCCCAACATCCCGAGCTGGGGCAACATCATGGCCGAAGGGCGCAGCCTCTTTCAGGTCGCCTATTACATCGTGCTCTTCCCCGGCCTGTTTCTGTCGGTCACGGTGCTCGCCATCAACCTGTTGGGCGACGGGCTGCGCGACGCGCTCGACCCGCGGCTCGCACGGCGGATGTAGCGCATGGCCGAGGCGGCCTATGTCGCGACGATCCCCAAGGTGCGGACCGCCCCGGCCCAGCCGATCCTCGAAGTCACGGATCTAAGAACCTGGTTCTTCACCCGCGACGGGGCGGTCCGCGCCGCCGACGGGGCCTCGTTTCACGTCATCCCCGGCGAGACCCTGGCGATCGTCGGCGAGAGCGGCTGCGGCAAAAGCGTCACCGCACTCTCGGTGCTGCGGCTGATCCCGTCGCCACCCGGGCGCATCGTTTCCGGCGCAATCCGCTTTGCCGGGCGCGATCTTCTTGGCCTCGGCGAGGCCGAGATGCGCGCGGTTCGCGGCAACGAGATCTCGATGATCTTTCAGGAGCCGATGACCTCGCTGAACCCAGTGCTGACGATCGGCCATCAGATCGCCGAGACCCTGACCCTGCACCAGGGGCTCGACCGCCGGGCGGCACTCGCCAAGGCGGTCGACATGCTGCGCCTGGTGCATATTCCCGAGGCCGGGCGGCGCATCGGCGAATACCCGCACCAGCTCTCGGGCGGCATGCGGCAGCGGGTGATGATCGCGATGGCGCTCGCCTGCAACCCGAAGCTCTTGATCGCCGACGAGCCGACGACCGCCCTCGACGTGACGATCCAGGCGCAGATCCTCGATCTGATGCGCGAGCTGAAGCAGAAGATCGACGCGGCGATCGTGCTGATCACCCACGATTTGGGGGTCGTCGCCGAGATGGCGCAGCGCGTCGTCGTCATGTATGCCGGCCGCAAGGCCGAGGAGGCGCCGGTCGGGGAGCTGTTCCGCCGCCCGCTCCACCCCTACACCAAGGGCCTCCTCGCCTCGGTGCCGCGGCTCGGCGCCACGCTCGCGGTCGAAGAGGCGCCGCGATTGGCCGAGATCGCGGGGACGGTGCCGTCGCTGAAAGACGCAATCCCGGGCTGCCCGTTCGAAGCACGCTGTTCCTTTGCGACCGACATCTGCCGCCGCGAGATGCCGGAATTCGCGGAGAAGGAGCCGGGCCATTTCGCCGCCTGCTTCCACTCCGACCGGGTGGCCGAGGCGTGACTTCGGCCGAGCCGTTGCTGTCGGTAAAGGGGCTGGTCAAGCATTTCCCGGTCAAGAGGGGGCTGTTGCAGCGCACGGTGGGGCAGGTCCACGCGGTCGACGGCATCTCCTTCGATATCGCCGCGGGGGAGACCCTGGGTCTGGTTGGCGAGAGCGGCTGCGGCAAGTCGACCGCGGGCAAGACGATCCTCAAATTGCTCGACCCGACCGCGGGCGAGATCCGCATCAAGGGCGAGCGCATCGACCGCCTGTCGCGCCATGAGATGCGGCCCTACCGGCGCCAGCTCCAGGTCGTCTTCCAGGACCCCTACTCCTCGCTCAACCCGCGTCTCAGAATCCGCGACATCATCGGCGAGCCGATCGTCAATTACGGGGTATCGGGCGGCCGCGAGCTGGCCGAGCGGGTCGCGGCACTGGCTCTCCGGGTGGGCCTCAGAGCCGAGGCGCTCGATCGCTTCCCGCACGAATTTTCCGGCGGCCAGCGCCAGCGCATCGGCATCGCCCGCGCCTTGGCACTGCACCCGAGCCTGATCATCTGCGACGAGCCGGTCTCCGCCCTCGACGTTTCGGTCCAGGCCCAGGTGATCAACCTCTTGGGCGATCTGCAGCGCGAGTTCGGGCTCTCCTACCTCTTCGTCGCTCACGACCTCGCGGTGGTCGAGCACATCAGCCACCGCATCGCTGTCATGTATCTCGGCAAGATCGTCGAGCTCGCCGACAAGCGCGCCCTCTTCACCCGTCCCCAGCACCCCTACACCGAGGCGCTGCTCTCGGCCGTCCCGGTCCCCGACCCCGAGGCGGCGCGCAAGCGCATTATCCTGAAGGGCGACGTGCCGAGCCCGATCGACCCGCCCTCGGGCTGCCGCTTCCACACCCGCTGCCCCTACGCCTTCGAGCGCTGCTCGAAGGAGGAGCCCGAGATCCGCGAAATCCTCCCCGGCCACCACGTCGCCTGCCACCTGCGCGAAGTGCAGCCCGCCGCCGTGACGCAAGCCGTGGCGGTCCCGGCCTAGTCTGAACGGGCGAGCTTCCGATAGGCCTGCGCTCGCGAACCTCGCGAGCCTCCCTGCTCTCAGGGAGAATTTCAATTCGAGGCCGAAAAACCAACCAATCAGGGCGCTAATCCATCGATATATCAAGTACTTGAGATCAAATTTCGATTCCGCCGAGCAGGGAGAGAAAAGTGGCATAGCAGGGAGGAGCAGGGAGCAGCGCCCGAGCGTAACGCAGGACTGCGGAGCTGCTGTCATCTCTACCTCGACGATCGCAGACGCTTGAACCGCTCACGTGATTGACGCATCACGCGCCGGGTTGATTTTTGGGCAAGCGTCCAAATCGAAAGATCGAGCTCCAGGCCAGACATGACGGCGATCCTAGTCAAATTTTTTCGTGCTTGTTTAGCGATAACCTAAGATTATGGCTAAAATCGGTATTACGATATGCCGATATTCGCGCCGGGGGCTCGACCGCTTCCGGCACGAATCCTCCGGCGGCCGGCGCCAGAGGATCGGCATTGCCCGCGCCCTGGCGTTGCACCCGAGCCTGATCGTCTGCGACGAGCCGGTCTCGGCCCTCGACGTCTCGGTGCAGGCGCAGGTGATCAACCTCTTGGGCGACCTGCAGCGCGAGTTCGGTCTCTCCTATCTCTTCGTCGCCCACGATCTCGCGGTCGTCGAGCACATCAGCCACCGCATCGCGGTCATGTATCTCGGCAAGATCGTCGAGATCGCCGTCTGCGACGAGCCCGCCGCGACTTACGAACGCGCCTCCGACGCAAGCGCGCCCTCTTCACCCGCCCGCAGCACCCCCACACCGACGCGCTCTTATCGGCGGTCCCGGTCCCCGACCCGGAGGCGGCGAGGAAGCGCATCATCCTGAAGAGCGACGTGCCGAGCCCGATCAACCCGCCCCCGGGTTGCCGCTTCCCCCCCGCTGCCCCTACGCCTTCGAGCGCTGCTCCACGGAGGAGCCCGCAATCCGCGAGGTCCTCCCCGGCCACCACGTCGCCTGCCACCTGCGCGAGGTGACGACGGCAGCCTCTCGGCGGCAGCCCTGTTCCGGTGTAGCCCCGAAGCGGCTTTGTCCACCATGGCTAAAACGCACCGGAGTTTTTGGGCTGCAAGGACTTTTGACGAAAAATAGCTATTCCCCTACAGACTTAAGTAAATCCTCTTCACGTCTGTAATCAGGGTCGTGATGATGAAGGTATGTAGGGCCGATCCTTGCGTATTTCGGCCGCAGGTTGCAGCTCTCGATCTCGATCTCGCCGGTGTGGTGGTTATAGGCACAGGCGTATTTATTGTCCGTGATGCTCACTCATCACAGAACATCTCTAGTTTCCTGTCGTATTGCTTGATCTCGATGGAGCCGGGATCGACCCGCCAGATGATGCCACCGAGCATCGCGACGACGATAGCCCGGACTTGATTGCCTGGTGACGGCCCGCGAAATCACACCCTCTGTGTAATCGTGGAGGGTCCGAACATCATTGGCCTGGATCGCCATCTGCGTCCCTTTCCGCCTCGGGGTGTGGCGGCTGGATCACATGCTATCAGGGGCTTGGGCACGAGGCCTGGGAGGAACCAGCACCTTTTGTTCGAGCACATGATCGGCGCGGTCGATGGCGCTGTCTATGCCAGCCTCACCCAAGCCGGATCGAGCCACGCTTCGATTACGTGTTCCCCGTCAGTGGCCCGGACACGCCGCTAATGCGATCAAGCGGAGCAATCACCCCCAGCTCGCCAATTGCGGCTTCACCGCGGATACAATGTAGCACCGCATACACACGCCGGGGGTGACTGATGGCCCGCTCGACGGTCTTGAGTGGACATTTGCGTCGCGATCCCACCATTAACCTTTTCGGGTCGGGATGACTTGCCTGCAATACCGCTCGAGACAGGCCGCCAGCGTCGCCAGATCGAAGCCTTCCGTCCGCAGGCGCTCGAGTAGCTTCGGGTCGATGACCTTTCCGCTCAGTAGGCAATGGAAAAGCTCGCACCAGAACTGCTGACCACCATCGCCGGTGCGGGGTGGCCGGTCGCCGCCCGGATAGACGGCGGCGTTGAGTGTCTGTTCGCGCTCGAAGGGCGTTCCGCGGAACGTGCTGCCGAGCGCCCGCGCCCGGATCGTATAGAGGCCCGAGAGGCCCGCTGCGAAACTGCCGGCAAAGCGCCCCGCCTCGGTCTCGTTTAGCGCCAGCGTAAAGCCGCCGCCGTCCGGTCGCGTGATGTCCGCCCAGACGCTGGCGCGGTGGTCGACGGGTACGTCGTATTCGAGCAGTGTGGCGGTGACATCGACCATGGCACCCGGCTCGAAGCTGCTCTGACGAGCATACGCCTTGAACGTCAGGTTCGAGTAGCAGTGGACGACCACGTCGTAAGCCAGGAAGCCGCCCGTTGCCTGCGACGAGACGACGAAGTTCTGCCGGTCGTAGTAGTCGGGCCGCCCGCGGGCGATACTCAGCAGCGCGTTCCACTGCCCCGCATGCGTGCCGGTCCCATGCGCAGGGTTGGCAGGCAGGGAGAAGCGGTAGTAACTCATCCGCGCCGTTTGCACGTATTGCATGTTGGGCAGGGTGCCCGGCGAGGCGGTGGTGAAACGCTCCCCGTCGGGCGCTTCAAGCTCGAAGTCCACAATGCCGGGTGCTGGGCAGAGCAGGAAGACATCCATGCCGTAGTCGGTCTCCGACACCGCGAACGGGATGCGATGGGTCGCGCCCAGCGAAAGCGCGCCGTGTGGATCCAGGATGACGTTGGCGTTGGTGATGCCGGCCAGGATCTGGAGGAAGTATTTATTGAGGCGCGCCGCCTGATCCGGGGTGAGCGTCCCGGTGACGAGCAGATAGCCATTGTGACCCTGGGTCAGCGTGCTGAGAGCCGCAGTACTGATATTCTCAGGCTGCCCGAGGCCGACCGCGAACGTATTAGCGGTGATGCTGCTGCCCACATCGACCAGCATGGGCGGGGTATTCTCCTCGCCATCAGTGAGCGCTAGCATTGCCGTCACGTCGTAGTGCGGAGTGCTGAGCGCTTGGGCGTTGTCGAGGGCCTGCTTTCCTGCCACGACGCCGGCGCCGATGGAGGTGTTGCCTGCAGGGTCGATCTCCGGTCCGTTGATGTGCCCGGTGGCGGCGATGCGGCCAGCGCCGAGCACCGGCGGGCCGACATCGGTGACCGGCATCAGGATCTGCGCCGTATCATCGAAACGGACTACGCTGATGCCATCGCCCCGCAGCATCGCGTTAATGAAAATGCCGCCTGCCTCGCGCAGCTTGGCGACCTTTGTGGTCCCGTCGCCCGCGTCTTCCGACATGCTTCCGGAATGATCTAGCACCATCACCACCGCCGATTTCGGCCGCGCGACGGTATTTGCATTGATGTTGATCGTCCAGTTCTCGCCGGTCTCGTCGCAATGCACCGTGAGCGTGCCGCTGCTGGTCGATCCTGCGGTGGTGGAGGTATAAGACAGCCACAGCCGCGCGTGCGCGATCGGATTCGCATCGTTGGCAGTGACTGAAGTAACGGTGCCGAGCGGCGTGCCGAAGCCCCCGGTGGGACCCGCGGTGATCCGGAAGGTGCGGGTGCCGCAGGTCACCACGTCGAAGACTATCGCGCGATAAGTGGTTACCCCGACGCCGCCCAGCCCTTCGGGGATGTTGGTGAAAGAGATGCTCGGAGTGGTAAGCGTGATTGTCTCGAGCGGCAGGAAGGGCTGCAGCGTGGTCCGAATCACCTGCTGGCAAACGCCGCAGAACGCATTGTTCAGGGCGCGCATCCGGCAGTTGAACGACCCGCGGTAACAGCCGCAGTGAAAGTAGCGCGCGCCCTCGTACGCCCCGACATAGCTCGCCGCCTTCGGGTTTGACTGAGTATCGCAGTCCGAGCAGTTCGCATTCGCCGTGGTCGGCAGCGCATCGGCCGGATTGGTGAGCTGCGCCTTCCACTTGATTGTGTTCTTGTCCGTGTTGGCGGTGACGTTCGGCTCCGACGGCTCGCCTCCGCCGAAATGATCGTGGCCCGTCTCGCCCGTGCCACATCCCTGGTAGTACTCGTACTCGTCAGCGAACCCGAACGCTGTATGCCCCATTTCGTGCAGGCCGATCTCAGCTGAGCTCGCATTGGTCGAGAACGTCGCGACTGTGCCGCCCGACCCGCCGTACTGGCTGGTGTTGACGATCACCATCGTCATGTGGGCTTCGGGGACCTGGGCCAGCGCAGTGCTCTTGGCGCTTGCCGAATCGCAGGTCAACAGCCGGCGGATATTCCCGTCCCCGCAGAACGTGGCATCGAAATATGTTTTGGGCGTGGCGCCGGAGCCCGTGCTGCCATCACCGCAGGTACCGGGGTCGTCCGCGCCGCTGTCAGTTGAGACGACGTCGATCCGGTGGACGTTTATGCCGCACCAAAGATCGTTGTACGGCGCGGTTGAGCGGAACGCGTCGATGAAGGTCTGCACGTCGGTCGCATACTGGCCGAGTTCCGATGCGCGATAGCCGTCGCCCAGGATGACAATATTGTAGCGCTGAGAGTTCGGGCCGTGATCGACGACTTTGTGCCGGCCGGCGATGTAACCGTCGGAGGTCGTCATGGAACGCTCCCCTGAGGTTGGGCCATTCTCCGAAGCTCATCGAAGCGATGCCGAGAGACCACCGTGCTGGACGGTAGCCCTTCTTTTTGCGAGGTGCGCGGACCGTAGAGACGGAGCTGCTCGGCGTCCGGCAAGTCGGGGGCTAGAACCTCGAACTCGCCCTTCGCGTGGCGCGCCGGCACTTGCCGGAGCGGGTCGCCCGGCTTGTCGCCGAAAACCTCCGTGTCGAGGCGCATCGGATCGTGTAGCGGACGGTAGTAGAGCAGGGCGCCCTTCCCGTCGCGAACCTCGAACCAGGAGCCGACCTGCCCTTCCTGCGGCGCCGGAGTGGATGGAGCGGGCACGCGCATGGCGATGCGCGTAACGCCGGCGATCTGCAGGTTCGAATTTTCGTAGGCGAATGTGATGCGCAGCACGTGCGTGTAGGGAATGGGCTGCGCGCGATGAGCCTGTGTCATTCGATCTATCTCCTCTGCAAGGAGGGTCGGCGCGGAAGAGCTCGTCGGGTCGGCCGATTGCGCAGCCGGATTTCCCTGCAGAGCCATGGTGCAGACCAGCCCCAAGAGCGCGACCACCGCACGCTTCCGCATGCCGGCTCCCTGGCACATGCGAACGGTCGCCCCGTTGGCATGTGCACTTCCCAAGTCGAGCGGGAATCCCTAGTATAACCCGCAGGCCGAGCCCTACTATATGGGGTTTTGGGCCCGGGTGGTAACGAACGCCGCGTGCAGTAGTGGTCACGGCCCGGCGCACCAGGGGAACTCCGGTCGTTCGCTGGCCGAACCCGCAGCCGGTTCTCAGCCAAGGCCACGCGTTTCCTGTCGTCCGTTTCGAGTCGTCGTACTCCGACCCTCATGCCGGCGCTCGCGGGCCGGAGAACGCGCACATTACCGGTTCATTGCTCACCAGCCGACATTTCCTAGGTGGACAGCCTATCCGCCCACGCTCGGGTACAATAGTTCGGGGGATTGGCCGAGAGACGTGAGGTAGTTCACACTTGGAAAAAATTCATCTAGGGGTGAGAGCACGAGCTGTTCAACCGACATTCGCCGGATTCCGGTGCCAACGAGCGCCATTGTACTAATCCAAAAGGTGGTGGGATCTACGAGCTACCGCGACCGACACTTGGGTGTGGACGTGCTCCAGGAGCTGGACGTGCCGCGCGATGCCGAGTGCTATCTATAGATCAGACACTTGGGATCCGATTTCCCTGCTCGGCCGAATAGCGAATAGGGGAGGCCGATCGGCCTAGAAGCGAAGTTTCGGGGAACGGGCCGGACAACGAAGGGTGCGTCGGTGAGGGGCTAACGACCGGCGGAGTGCGCACTCAACTCCTCGAGGAGGGGTCGCAGTGCGTCCAGTTCCGCGCCAAAGCCACCCCAGTTACCGGATTTCAACTGCTCAATAGCGCTGTTGTAGTGGCTGAGCGCCTCGCGCGCTCGATCGGCCTCGGGTCCGGCGAGCGAGGGTTTGGCCGGCGCCTGTTTGCCTCCACATCACCGTTTTGCAAATATCGCTATATCCTATGGGGCATATCATTCGACGACAAGTGAGCGTCGGATAGCCTTGCGGTTCGCTGAAATGACGAGAGGGAGCGGCGACTCGCTTCACAGATAGGCGATGCTGCGGCCGGCCAGGAGTACCAGTATCCAGCTGGCGAGCGATACCGCGGCGAGGGGCTGGGCCCCGTCGAGCGGGGCGCCGGTTTTGAGCGCACTGCCAAAGCGCCAATGAAATACCGCCACATTGGCGAGGGCGAAAATCAGCATCGCCATCTTGAACTGGAAGGCCGGGTTGCGCACCACGGTCGATGCTTCCGCCGACAGCAGCACAACGCCAGAGGCCGCCTGAAAGACGAGCCCGACAACCGCGACTGGAATGGCGGTATGCCAGACGACCGGGGCCTCGCGCAGGCTGCGCAAGACCTGGATGTCGAAGGTGGCGATCGCCCCGACGACGAGTGCTGCACCCAGCACATGCACCAGATTGGCGAGCGGATAGAGCCATCCCGTGCTGCGCGCCGCGTGGCCGAGGCCGGAATGCTCGAACGCCATCATCATGCCGCCGATCGCCTCGGGAGGCATGGCCGCGGGCAGTCAGCGAAGCTCGATGGTCTTTCCCGCGACGGTGATCCGCTCGGCCCGCATCTCATGCTGATTGCGCGTCGAGGGATAGCCCAATACGACCACTGGTGTGCCTGGCTTCAGCATTTCTTCGGAAAGGCCGCGCGCTTGCATGCGGGAGATCGGCGCCAGAGTGGCCTCCCAGATCGCGCCGTCGTATTTGACCATGATCCGGGCGTGCGGGTCGGCCCAGTTGAGCGTCTCGACGGGCGCGTTGATCGTAAAGGCCTTCGAGGCGTCATAGCTGCCCCAGCCGTGATGGGCGGAGGCTGCCGAGACCGATAGAATAGCCGCGAAGGTCAAAAGGATGGTGCTCTTGTACATGCCGAGGTCTCGCGCGATCGCCGTGCTCCGGGGCGAACGTAAAGACGCCGGCGCCGTTCATCAAGACGGCGGAGCGATGGCCCGAGGCCCCACACGGCCTGCCATTTGCGTGAAGCGCAGATGGCACCGCGATGGGTCCCAGAGCCGGCGGCGATCATGAAACGTTCACAAATTAACCTTAAAATGGATAATGCGGTTCGCCGGTCGCCCAACTCGAGTGCCCGCCAACTCACGCCGATATTCAGGGAGTTTTAGCCATGGTTGAGCCTTCGCTGTCCGTTGACGGCGGCTTTGGTTTTCTTACCGATCTGATCGGCATTCAAATGCGCAATATGGAGGCGATCCGCCAGGCGCAGCAGAAAATGCTCGAAGGGATCGGCGTGCTCGCCAAGCGCCAGACCGAGATCATCGAGGGGGCCCTGCGCCGCTCGGTGAGCGAGCCTTCGCCCGCAACGCCTCCGGACATCCGGGCGGTCGTCGGCCACCAGATCGAAGCATTCAAGACCACGATCCTTGAAAATCAGACGAACTCGAACATTCTTTCGGAGATGGCGGCGCGCAGCAGCGCCGAGATAGCCAATATCCTGCAATCGCGAATGATGGCCGCGCTCGACGAGTTCAAGGTGGCGCTCGACCATGCGATCCCGTAGCCGGTCCGGCACTCCCGAGCGGTAGGCCGTGACCGTCAGGCGGTATACGGCCATGGCGCTGCTGGTGGTGGCGTTTTGGTTCGGCGGCGGCGCACGGGCGGCCGATCCGTTGGGGCGTTTCCCGGTCGACGCGGCGCAGGTTTCGGTTTCCGGCATCTCCTCGGGCGCGTTCATGGCCAACCAGCTCCACATCGCGCATTCGGCCGGGATCGTCGGCGCCGGCATGATCGCCGGCGGGCTCTATGGCTGCGCGGTCGACAGCGTATCCGAGGACGGCGTCTTGGCGCTGGCGAGCCTGGCCATCGGGCCGTGCATGTCGGTGCCGACCCTGCTGCGCCCGGTCGACCACTATGCGCAGTTGACGGCGGACCTCGCGGCGAAGGGCTGGATCGACCCGCCCGGCGACCTCGCCCGCAGCCGGGTCTATCTGTTTACCGGACAGGCGGACAAGATCGTCAGTCCCAAGACGGTCGAATTGGGTGCCAGCCTCTATCGCGCGCTCGGTGTGCCTACGGCACAGGTGAAACTCCACGACCGGGACCTGCCAGGTGCGGGTGCGGGGCATTCCTGGGTGACAAAGAATTTCGGCAATGCCTGCGATGCCAATGCCAAGCCGTTCATCAACGATTGCCGCTACGACCAGGCCGAAGATTTGCTGCAGACGATCTACGGTCCGCTGCAGCCGCCCGCTGCCCCGCCGGCCGGGCATATCGTCGCCTTCGACCAGATGGAGTTCGCGCCGGGCAAGGCGGCTGCGGCCAACGGATTGCTGGACACGGGCTACCTCTACGTGCCGAAGGCCTGCGAGCCGGGAGCCGAACGGCGTTGCCGTGTGCACGTGGTATTGCACGGCTGTCTGCAATCGGCCGAGGTGCTGCGCGACGAGTTCTACACGAAGATCGGCGTCAACGAGTGGGCCGACACCAACCGCATCGTCGTGCTCTACCCGCAGGCCCACGCCACCACCGTTGCGGAACTGCCCTCACAAGATGCTTCGTCGCTGTTCGACACAAACCCGGAGGGATGCTGGAACTGGTGGGGCTATGCCGGCGACAAGCAGTTCCTGACCAAGCAAGGCGTGCAGGTGGGTGCCATCTGGTCGATGGTGCAGCGGGTGACGGGCCAAGGCAACTGATACCCGCGGCCCGCCCCGCGCCGATCCGGCCGACCGGTCAATTTCATTCACATGCTCTCACCGGGACCGCAGTTATCCGAATCGACGCCATTTGACCTTTGGTCGAGAAGGACTAAACTTAGTCCAACCCAGGGGGCTCAGGAGGGCCGATGCGCACGGTCAATATTCATGCGGCCAAGACGCAGTTGTCGCGTTTGGTTGACGCTGCAGCCGCCGGCGAGGAAATCATTATTGCCAAGGCGGGCAAGCCGGTGGCGCGCTTAGGGCCGCTTGTCGGCCCGCAGCCACGACGCCGTCTTGGCGTCTTGGCCGGGAAGCTAAGCGTGACGGAGGATTTTGACGCCCCATTGCCCGACGAGGTCATCGAGGCATTCGAAGGCCGCTGATGCGCGTGCTGCTCGACACGCATGTTCTGCTTTGGGCGCTCGCCGAGCCCCGCAGGCTGGATGGTGAGACGCGCTCCACGATCGAAAGCGGCGAAACCGAGGTATTGTTCAGCGCCGCCAGCATTTGGGAGATCGCCATCAAGGCCGGACTTGGCCGCGGCGATTTTGCGTTCGACCCCGCCGAGATTGCCCGAGCCGCACTCGATACCGGGTTCACCGAACTGGCGCTCCGCTCGAACGCGGCTGCTCTTGTCCGCCGGCTGCCCTTGTTGCACCGCGATCCGTTTGACCGCGTTCTCGTCGCGCAGGCGATCGTCGAGCCAGCGACGCTCTACACGGTCGATCAACAGCTCGTGCCCTATTCCGACTTGGTCAGACGTATCGGAGCGCGGTAGCCGACGCGGTTGCGCGCGCCGGTGGTCGTGATCTGTCATCCGAATCGGAATTTTGGCCGCGACAGGCATGCGGTGCTGCTTATGGCAACGATCATGCCACGCGGCACCTGCCGCCGCTGAGAGTGTGGACAGTGTAAAGCTGCCGGCGGGTCCGAGCGTGCGGGCTACTATTGCTGGCGGGGCGCAGAACGGAAGGGTATTCTTCCGCGGAGTACGTTCCGCGCCGCTCGGTCGCGGCGTTCGAGTGCTGCTCGGCAGCCGACCCAGGCCCGGGATTCCAGCGAAGCGCAGAGCGTCGTACGGGCCGACGGGGGAGCAGTGGCCGAGGCGGACGAGGCGACCGAATGGCGATCCTCGATGACGCGCTGACAGATCTGCAGCAGAGGATTGCGGCGCTCGAGCGAGAACTCGATGCGCGCACCGCCGAGCGTGACGAGGCGCTGGCCCAGCAGTCGGGCGCCGCCGAGGTGTTGCAGGTCATCAACAGCTCGCCCGGCGATCTGGCGCCGGTGTTCGAGGCGGTTTTGGACAAGGCGACCCGCCTCTGCGGCGCAAGTTTCGGGGCACTGACGATCTACCGCGGCGATGACCTGCACGAGGTGGTCGCGATGCGCGGGATGGCGCCCTCGATCAACGACCTCCTCGGCAAGGAGACCGGCATGGGCCGGCCGCCGCAGGATCTGACGCGGGTATTCTTGAACCTGTTCGGCAATGGCTTCTACGCCGCCGACAAGCGTGGCAAGGAGGCGAACGAGAAGACATTCAGGCCGACCCTCAAGGTGACGACGCGCGACCTCGGAGCCAATGTCGAGATCCGTGTCCGCGACAACGTCGCCGGCATCCCGCCCGAGGTCAAAGAGAAGTTGTTCCAGCCGTTTTTCACCACCAAGCCGACCGGCGAAGGCACCGGGCCGGGCCTCTCGATCAGCTATGACATCGTCGCCCAGCAGCATGGCGGCACGATCACCGTCGACAGCCGCGAGGGCGAATTCAGCGAATTCACGGTCCGACTGCCTCGTTCCCGGCAGGGCGCAACCTCAAGGATGAACGCATGAGCTTCAGTATCCTCGTCGTCGACGACGAGCCCGATGTCGCCGAAATGTTTCGCCAACGCTTTCGCCACGAGGCGCGGCAGGGCACCTATGTCATGCATTTTGCCGCCTCGGGCGAGGAGGCGCTCGATAGGCTGGCGGACGGGGTGCGGCCCGAGCTGATCGTCATCCTGTCGGACATCAACATGCCCGGCATGGACGGACTGAGCTTGCTGCGCGAGATCAAGACGCGGCGCCCCGATCTGCCGGTCATGATGGTGACCGCCTATGGCGATGACGAGCGCCGCCGCCAGGCGGCCGAGGCCGGCGCCCTCCAATTCCTGACCAAGCCGGTCGATTTCGACCTGCTCAAGGCGGAGCTGCGCCGGCTCTCGGGCGACGCGCAATGAAACCGATTTTCACGACGAGGCGGTAGGCAATGAGATTTTGTGTCGCTCGCTGCCTCACTGCCTCACTGGTGGTGCTTCTGGTGGCTTCCGCGGCGCTCGCAGCCGATCCGTCGGCCAAGGAGGACGCGGTGATCGCCCAAAGCCTGGCGCAGATGCTGCGGGAGGCGCGCACGGTTATCTCCAACAACCAGGATCTGATCAACAATCCCGAGCTTGGCGACAAGCACCTCACCGGGCAGGCGGTGCTCGAGCAGGCGATCAAAGGCTATGCGACCGCGATGGGTCGCAACCCGGCGTCGATCGACCCCAACTCTCGGCAAGGCCGGCTGCTGCATGAAATGATGGACGCGATCAAAGAGGCGACCGACGAGAATCAGGCCGCGATCAACGAGAAAGGAACCGGGTTCAAGGGCTTCATTCCGGCGGTGTTCGCCCGTCTCGTCAGCGAGGATTTCAATCAAATGGCGAAAGGAGATGCCGAGGTTAAGGTCACGGCACCCCCCGAGCTGGTGCGCAACCGCAAGGCACGGCCGGACGCCTGGGAGGCCGAGATCATCAAGACCAAGCTGCTCGATCCCCAATGGCCCAAGGGCCAGTCTTATTCCGCCGTCGTCGACACCAACAACCGCCCCGCGTTCCGCGTCATGGTCCCCGAATACTACGCGGCCTCCTGCCTCGCCTGTCATGGCCCGCCCAAGGGCGAAATGGACGTCACCGGCTACCCGAAAGAGGGCGGCAAGCTGGGTGACCTCGGGGCGGTCATCAGCATCACCCTCTACCATTGAGGCGGGCGGGGCACGGTGGGAGCAACATCATGGCTCGGCTAACGATCCGGACGCGCCTTATCCTGCTGACGAGTGTCGGGCTCTTGGTTCTGGTCGCGACGAACGCGTATCTGACCCGCGAGTTGCGCGAGAATTCGGCTGGCATGGTCGAGGCCGCCGGCCTGCTCGCCGGCATCGAACAGGCCGACAAAGCGCAGATCGCGTTTGGCGAAGAGCGTTATTGGATGACCGACCTCGCGGTGAGCCAGCTGACGTTGTCGGAACGCAACGCCGCCGCCGCCCGCGCCCGGGTGGAGGTGCACCTGGGGAAGCTGGCGCGGTGGCACCCGCAACGCATCGCGGCGGTGCGCAGCGAGCTCGACCAGTACGAGGGGTTGGCCGCCAAGGCGACCGACGAATACACCAACGACCGCCGGGTGGTCGGAAACTCGTTGCTGGCGCAAGCGCGCCAACACAGTCTCGTCGTCGACCAGCTGCTCGCCGCGATCGTTGCCAAATTGACCGATGAGGCGGTTGCTGCTCGCGAGCGGGTCGTTGCCGATGCCGCCAGGGCGACGCGCCTGTCGCACTTCGTCGTTGCTGCCGCAGTACTGCTCGGCGTCCTTCTGACTTTGCTCTTGCTGCGCTCGATCGTCGTTCCCTTGCGCCGGCTGGGCGCCGCGATGGACGGCCTCAACGCCGGGAATGTCGATGTGCCGATCCCGGCTGCGGGAGCCGACGAGATCGGTGCGGTGGCGCGAACCCTCGCCCGGTTTCGCGACACCTTGAGGGAGCAAATCCGGCGCGAGCGCGAACTGCGCGCCGCTCACGAGGAGTTGAAAGCGACCCAGGCCAATTTGATCCACGCCGAAAAAATGGCGTCGCTGGGCCAACTCACCGCCGGCATTGCCCACGAGATCAAAAACCCGCTGAACTTCGTCAATAACTTCGCCTCCTTGTCCACCGAATTGCTCGACGAGTTCAAAGACGCAGCGAGGCCGGCGATGGAGGGGCTCGGCGCCGACAAACGCGCCGAGATCGAGGAGATCACCGAGATGCTGACCAGCAACCTCGAAAAGATCGTCGAGCATGGCCAGCGCGCCGACGGCATCGTCAGGAGCATGCTGGCGCATTCGCGGGGCAGCAGCGGGGAGCGGCAGACTACCGACATCAACGGGCTCGTCGAGGAAGCGCTCAATCTCGCATTTCACGGTGCCCGCGCCCGGGATCAGGGCTTCAACATCACCTTGGAGCGCGAGCTCGATCGGACGATCGCGCCGCTCGAGCTGGTCCCACAAGAGATCACCCGGGTCCTTCTCAACCTGTTTAGCAATGGCTTTTATGCCGCCGATAAACGCCGCCGCGAGACGTCGGACACGGCGTTTCGGCCGGTGCTGAAATCGACGACACGCAATCTCGGCAGCGAAGTCGAGATCAGGGTGCGCGACAACGGCACCGGCATACCGCCCGAACATCGTGACAAATTGTTCCACCCCTTCTTCACGACCAAGCCGACCGGTGAAGGCACCGGTCTCGGTTTGTCGATCAGCTATGACATCGTCACCCAACAGCATGGCGGCACGATCGAAGTCGACAGCGTTGCCGGCGAGTTCACCGAGTTCACGATCCGTCTGCCGCGGCGCGCCGCAGCCGGCGCCGATTTGGCCGCAGCTGTAGAGGACGCCCGCCGATGAGCCACGGCCCCCGGACCGCCGTCGCGAAGAGGGCTGCCGGCCCATCGTCGCCTTCCTACGCCAAGCTCGAAGCCCGGATCGCGGAATTAACCGCCGAATTGCGCGAAGCGCGCGAACAGCAGACCGCGACCGCCGAGGTATTGCAGGTCATCAACAGCTCGCCCGGCGATCTCGCTCCGGTGTTCGACGCGATGCTGGAAAAAGCGCTGTACCTCTGTGAAGCGTCCTTTGGCATGTTGCGCACCCAGGAAGGAGACACGGCGCAGATCGTGGCGTCGCGCAACCTGCCGGCGCCGTATTTCGAGTACCTGACGCGGGAGCCGCTGCGGATCGGGCGGGACACGCTTCACGGCCACGCTATCCGCACGCGATCGGCGGTCCATATTGCCGACATCTCGACCGCGGCACCCTATCGCGACCGCGTCCCATTGGCGGTTGCCGCGGTCGAACTGGGCGGTATTCGAACGATGGCCTTTATTCCGCTACTCAAGGACGACGCGGTCATCGGGCTTTTCATCGTATTTCGTCAGGAGGTGCGACCGTTCTCGGAGAAGCAAATCGCACTGTTGCAGAACTTCGCCGCGCAGGCGGTGATTGCAATGGAGAACGCGCGGCTAATTACCGAGACGCGCGAGGCGTTGGAGCAGCAGACCGCAACCGCCGAGGTGCTGCAGGTTATCAACAGCTCGCCCGGCGACCTTACCCCGGTGTTCGACGCGATGCTGGAAAAGGCGATGGCGTTGTGCGGCTTTGCCCATGGCAGCCTTCAGACATACGACGGCGAGCAATTCCGCGCGGTCGCGGTGCGCGGTCTGCCGGAGCCGCTGGCCGCTCTGTTGCGGCAGGGGTTCCGCCCCGTGCATCCGATGCAGCGTTTGCTGGAGGGAGCCCGGTTTGTCCACATCCCCGATCTGACGCGGCTGGACGCGCCTGAGGTGCGGATCGCCGTCGAGACTGCCGTCAAAGCTGGGAGCCGCACTCTGCTCTGCATCCCGTTGCGCAAGGAGGATGCGCTCATCGGGCAGATCGTCGCGGTTCGTCAGGAGGTGCGGCCATTCTCCGACAAGCAGATCGCGCTGCTGGAGAATTTCGCGGCGCAGGCCGTGATCGCGATGGAGAACGCGCGACTCCTGACCGAGACCCGCGAGGCGTTGGAGCAGCAGACCGCGACCGCCGAGATCCTGGAGGAGATCAACCGCTCGCCCGGCGACCTCACGCCGGTGTTCGACGCGATCCTGGAGAAGGGGCACAGCCTCTGCGGGGCCGCTCACGGCGCATTGGTGACCTATGACGGGGAGCATGCTCGGGCGGTGGCGACGCATGGGGTCGCCGAGCCGCTCGCAGGATTGTTGCGCCAGCCGTTCCGCCCGCTGCCGAACGGCCCGGACGGACGGCTGGTCCGCGAGCAACGTGTCATCCACATCCCCGATCAGGCGGCCGAGGCGCAGTGGGGACCCGATGAGCCGAGGCGGATCGCTACCGCCGAAGGGGGTGTTCGCACGATGCTGTTCGTGCCATTGCGCAAGGACGCCCTCGTGCTCGGCTGGATCACCGCGAACCGGCTGGAGATGCGGCCATTCTCCGACAAGGAGATCGCGCTGCTCGAAAGCTTCGCGTCGCAGGCGGTGATCGCAATGGAGAATGCGCGGCTACTCGGCGAATTGCGCGAGCGCACCAGCGATCTCGAAGAATCGCTCGAATACCAGACCGCGACGAGCGACGTGCTGAAGGTCATCAGCCGGTCGACCTTCGATCTACAACCGGTGCTCGACACGCTGTGCGAGACGGCCGCGCGGTTGTGTGGCGCGGACACGGCTCACATCGTGAACCGGGAGGGCGAGATATATCGCCCGGCAGCAACATTCGGGTACGCACCCGATTTTGACGAATTCGTGCGGACTTTGTCGTTTTCGCCGGGTCGCGGGACTGTTGTCGGTCGCGTCCTGCTGGATGGACAGGTAGTACATCTGGAAGATGCTGCCGCCGACCCGGAATACACGGTGCCGGAAGCAGTTCGCAAAGGCGCTCGCACCCAACTCGGTGTGCCGCTGCTACGTGAAGGTGAACCACTCGGCGTGATCGTGCTCGTGCGCCTACGGGTGGAGCCGTTCACCGACCGACAGATCGAGCTGGTGCGTACCTTTGCCGACCAGGCGGTCATCGCGATCGAGAACACGCGGCTGATCACCGAGACCCGCGAGGCGTTGGAGCAGCAGACCGCAACCGCCGAGATCCTGGAGGTGATCAACCGCTCGCCCGGCGATCTCACGCCGGTGTTCGACGCGATCCTGGAAAAAGCGCACAGCCTTTGCGGCGCCGCCCACGGCAGCCTACAGCTCTACGACGGCGAGAAGTTCCGGGCCGTCGCGGTGCGCGGCTTGCCGGAGCCATACGCGGAGCGGCTGAGGCAGGGTTACACCCCGCGCTTCACCAACCTGAACAGGCGATTGCTCGACGGAGAGCGGGTCATTCACATCCATGATTGGGCGGAGATAGACGACCCGATGGCGCGTAGCGCCGCCGAACTCGGCGGCGTGCGGACTGTGGTTTGCGTTGCGTTGCGCAAGGACGACGTACTCCTCGGTCAAATCGCCGCCGCCCGCCCCCAAGTCCGGCCGTTCTCGGAAAAAGAGATTGCGCTGCTCGAAAGCTTCGCGGCACAGGCGGTGATCGCGATCGACAATGCCCGGCTCTTGAACGAGATCCGCCAGCGCCAAGCCGAGTTGCGCGTAACCTTCGACAATATGGGCGACGGTGTGGCGATGTTCGACGGCGAACTGCGCCTCGCCGCGTGGAACCGCAATTTCCAAGAGATGCTCGACCTGCCCGACGCACTGCTGGCGGAGCGGCCGAGCTATCCCGACTATATCCGCTTCCTCGCCGAGCACGGCGAATTCGGCGCCGAGGGCATCGCGCCGGAACTCAGCCGACGGCTCGAAGCGACCGACCAGGAGTTGCGCCTCGAGCGCACGCGGTCCGACGGGAGCATTATCGAGATACGCCGCAATGCGGTACCGGGCGGCGGTTTCGTGACGATCTACAGCGACATCACCGAGCGCAAGCGCGCCGAGGAGGAGATCCGCGCCGCGCGCGACACCGCCGAACGCGCATTGCAAGAACTCAAGACGACGCAGGCGAGCCTGTTGCATGCCCAGAAGATGGCGGCACTCGGGCAGTTGACCGCCGGGATCGCCCACGAGATCAAGAACCCGCTCAACTTCGTCAACAATTTCGCCGGTCTCTCGGTCGACCTGCTCGACGAATTGAAGGGGACGGTCGCACCGGCTCTGGCGGCGCTCGATGAAAACAAGCGCGCCGAGGCCGACGAGGTCGTCGGGATGTTGACCGGCAATCTCGAAAAGATCGCCGAGCACGGCAAGCGGGCCGACGGCATCGTCACCAGCATGCTGGCGCATTCGCGCGGCAGCAGCGGCGAGCGGCAACGCGTCGACATCAATGCGATGGTCGAGGAGTCGCTCAACCTCGCCTATCATGGTGCGCGCGCTCAGGATCAGAGCTTCAACATCACCATGGAGCGCGACCTCGATCACGGCATCGCCCCGGTGGAGCTGGTGCCGCAGGAGGTCACTCGGGTTCTCCTCAACCTCTTCGGCAACGGCTTCTATGCCGCGACCAAGCGCAGCCGCGAGACGTCGGGCGCGGCCTTCCGTCCGGTGCTGAAAGTTACGACGCGCGACCTCGGCGACGAGGTCGAGATCCGGGTGCGCGACAACGGCACCGGCATCCCGCCCGAACTGCGCGACAAATTGTTCCAACCCTTCTTCACGACCAAGCCGACCGGCGAAGGAACCGGTCTCGGCCTGTCGATCAGCTATGACATCATCACGCAGCAGCATGGCGGCACGATCGAGGTCGACAGCACGTTCGGCGAGTTCACCGAGTTCACGATCCGCCTGCCGCGGGTGCGGCGGCCGGCAAGCCAGGCGGTAATCCAACCGCCGGCAGGGGCCTGAGAGCCGATGCCTTCCCGGCGATCGAGACACCGCCATCTTGGCGTCAAGATTGAGGCGCATGATCTGCGCCAAGGTGGGGGAGTGCCGCCGGCGGGTCGGGCAAGGGCGATCGGCGCGGTCGGCCCCGCGGCGCGCGGGCGGTCGCGCAAAATTCCCCTGCCAATTCCCCTGCCAATTCCGCTGCCAAGCGCTCTCGGAAAAGCCTCAAATAGATGTACAAGTCATTGATCAAAAGGCTATTTTCCGCCATTGACCGGATCGCTTCGCGGCGCGAATGCGATTTCATCCCTGAGCGCAGGGGAATTTCTCGCACCTGGCTTGCGCCGTGATGAGGGGTAGTGGCGGGCTCTGGCGCGCCGATTGGGAGAGCACGGCATGAGGGCCAAGATCCTCGCGGTCGACGACGAGCCCGATTTCGAGCTGCTCCTCACGCAGCGCTTTCGCCGCCAGGTCCGAGAGCAGGAATTTGTCTTTCGCTTCGCCCGCCACGGCGAGGAGGCGCTGGCGATGCTGTCGGCCGAGCCCGACATCGATCTGATATTGCTCGACATCAACATGCCGGTCATGGACGGGCTGACCCTGCTCGCCCGGCTGCGCGAGCAGCAATCGCCGGTCCGCGCGATTATCGTCTCGGCCTATGGCGACATGCCCAATCTGCGCACCGCGATGAACCGCGGCGCGTTCGATTTTGTCACCAAGCCGGTCGATCTCAACGACCTCGAAATCACGATCCGCAAGACCCTCGACGACGTCGGCAAACTGCGCGAGATCGAACGGCAGCGTGCCGCGGCCGAGCGTGCCCGAAGCAATCTCTCGCGGTATTTCTCGCCCAACCTCGTGGCGCTGCTGGCCGAACGGGACGAGCCCTTGGGGGCGGTGCGGCGGCAGACCGTCGCCGTCCTATTTGCCGACATCGTCGGCTTCACCAGCATGGCCGAGCGCATGGCACCCGAGGCGGTCGTGGCGATGTTGCGCGATTATCACGAGCGGATGACAGCGACGATCTTCGCCTGCGGCGGCACGATCGACAAATATATCGGCGATGAGATCTTCGCCGTTTTTGGCGTGCCGGAGACGAATGCCGACGATGCCGCCAATGCGCTCAGATGCGCCGATATGATGTTGTCGGCGCTCGACTGCTGGAACGAGGAACGACAGGCGCGGGGCGAGCCGCGCCTCGCGATCGGCATCGGCCTCAATTACGGGCAGGCGGTGCTCGGCGATGTCGGCAGCGAGCACAGTTTCTCGTTCACCGTGATCGGCGACACGGTCAACACCGCGAGCCGGCTGCAGCGACTGACCCGCAGCCTCGAAACCCCGCTGGTCGTGGGCGACCCGCTGGTGAGCGCCGTCAAATCGGCAGGCGTCGACGCGGCCTGCACGCTGACGGACCGATTGCAGGATCAGGGCGAGCAGGCGCTCCGCGGCCGCGCCGGCATGATCCGCATCTGGACGCGCTAGAGTGGCGCCTCTTAATGCACTCTGCAGAGTCGTCGCGGCGGCGGCGATCATCTGCGCGATCTCCGGGGTGTTCCGCGCCGAGGCGCAAAGTGTCGGTCTGCCGGAAGTGACCGTCACCGCGCCACCGGTTATTCCGCAGTGGAAGAAGTGGAGTCCCTATTCCTCGAACCCGCGGGTCGAGGAGGAGAAATGGCCTGAAATTCCGTGCACCAGCTCGCGGATAAGTTCCGGCGCAGCAACCGCGTGCAGGACCGGCCCGCCGCTCGGTCACGAAGGGATGGGTCTGCCGTACGGCAATCTGTCGATCGATGCGTCGAACTGCCGAATGGCGCACGATCTTGTTTTCACCGATACCGGCAATTTGATGATCGAGGCCGATGCCATCGTCGTCGATCCCTATTTCGTCAGCGCCATCGGCACTCAGCACAAGGCCTGTTACGCCCAGGCCCATTTCAGCGATTTGCGCGACGACTTCCCCGACATGAACCAGATGACGCGCAGGGGAAATGCGTGGCGCAACTTTGTCGAGAACGGCGATCTGAGCACAATGGAATTCTCGCTCGGCCCCAGCGTTTGCCGGGCCATGGAAAAGCGCGGCCCAACGTGGCGCGGCGGGCATGTCTACGTGATCCACGCCAGCGTCTGTCGCAAAGACGGACGCGTCGTCGACGCGGGGGATATCGACCTTGTCCTCGGCTCTCTGCGAGTGCAGCAGTACGAGCCGCGCGGCAATGTGGGCCGCCCTCCGCAATAAACCGGATGGCCCTCTGCTAGACCCATCATGTGTCAGAAATTACTTGGGGTTGCGGTGGTCGGATGCGGCGTTGGCCGCAGCCACATCGCCCAGGGCTATCAGCGGCACCCGGATAAGTTTCGCCTACGAGCGTTGTGCGACATCGACGCGGCGCGGTTGGCGGTCGTTGCCGACGAGTTCTCGATTCCGCGGCGCACCACGTCGTTCGATGAGCTGCTGCGCATCGACGACATCGACATCGTCGACATCTGCACGCCGGCAAGATTCCACTTCGAGCAGATCCTCGCCGCACTCTCGGCCGGCAAGGAAGTAGTCTGCGAAAAGCCGCTGGTGCTCTCGCTCGCCGAGATAGACCGGGTGATTGCGGCCGAGAAGGCGGCGGTCGGGCAGGTCATGCCGATCTTTCAGTACCGCTTTGGCAACGGGGTGCAAAAGGCCAAGCGGCTGATCGATATGGGGATCGCCGGAAAGCCCTATCTCGCCACCGTCGAGACCGCATGGAAACGGACCCAGGAATATTATGAGACGCATTGGCGCGGGCGCTGGGAGACCGAGCGCGGCGGAGTGCTGCTGATGCACGCGATCCACTCCCATGACCTGATGACCTGGTTAATGGGCCCGATTGCCTCGGTGATTGCGCGCACGACGACGCGGGTCAATCCGATCGAGGTCGAGGACTGCGCCGTCGCTAGCCTCGTGATGCGGAACGGCGCCCTCGCCTCGCTCGCCGCTACCCTCGGCTCGCACCGCGAGATCAGCCGGTTGCGCCTCTGTTTCGAGCACGTGACATTCGAAAGCGCTGAGGCGCCCTACGCTCCGGGCGACGACCCGTGGGCAATTCTACCCGCCTCGCGCGAGGCCGAGAGGCGCATCGCCGAGGCATTGGTCGGCTACCGCAGCATGCCATCGCGTTACGAAGGCCAGCTCGGCGCTTACCACGCCGCGTTGACGAGCGGCGGCATATCGCCGGTCACCCTCGCAGACGCTCGTGCTTCGCTGGAGCTCGCTACCGCACTCTATCATTCGGCGGCGACCGGCGCCCCCGTGAACCTGCCGATCGCGGTCGACCACCCGAGCTACAGCGGCTGGTTATCCGATTTAGTCTAGAGAGGAGACCTGATGGAGATGAACTTCCCGGGGATCGGCTCGCTGCGTACCCGCGTCGTCGCCAAGAATAGGTGAAATTAACCACAGAGGCACAGAGATTGTGTTTGCTCTCCGTGTACTCCGTGGTGCAAATTTACGATCTCGTCAACACTTCGATGGCCGAGGCCCACGCCTCGCGGGTATGACGGATGTCGTCCGGCGTGTGGGCGAGCGAGACGTAATATTTCGACTCGCCTTTGAGGATGCCGCGCTCGCGCAGCGCCGCATTGAACCGCCGCAGCTTGTCGGCGTCACCGCGCAGCGTAGCGCGGTAATCACGCACCGGCTCGCTCGTGAACACGACATCGAACAATGGCGGCTCGCCCACGATCTGCGCTGTCACGCCTTTTCGCTTCAACAGCTCGGAGAGTGCTCCCATCAATTCGCGCCCGGTAGCGAAGAGGCGCTCGTAGGCACCCGGCCGCCGCAGGATCTCGAGGGTCGCGAGCCCGGCCGTGGCCGCCACGGGATTGCCCGACAGGGTGCCTATTTGCGTGAGAAAACCTTCGTCGCCGACCGCGTTGCGATCGAAATGGGCCATGATGTCGGCCCGTCCGGCGATCGCCGCCAGCGGAAAGCCGCCGCCGATCACCTTGCCGAGCGTGCACAGATCCGGCATGACGCCGTAATACTCCTGCGCGCCGCCATAGGCGAAACGGAAGCCGGTCACGACCTCGTCGAAGATCAGCAGGACACCGTGATCCGCGGTGATCTTGCGCAATCCTTCGAGAAAGCCCGGCATCGGCGGGATGATCCGCTGAAACGGCTCGAGGATGATGCCCGCCAGCTCGTCCTTGTGCTCGCGCACCAGGCTCGCGACGACCTCGAGGTCGTTGAACGGCGCCACCAGGATCTCGTCGCTCAGACTGCGCGGAATCCCGGCCGAGTCCGGGATCGGCTGCGGGAAGTTGCCGGGCCGCTTCGGCGCCAGGCTCATCAGCGAATAGTCGCTCATGCCGTGAAAGCCGCCCTCGAATTTGAGGATCTTGTCGCGCTTGCGGAACGCTCGCGCGGCACGCATCGCATAGAGGTCGGCCTCGGAGCCGGTGGAGACGAAGCGCACCTGCTCGGCGCAGGGCACGGCCTCGACGATCGCCTCGGCGAGCTCGATCCCCCAGCGGTTGTTGGCGAAGAAGGTGGTACCCAGGGCGATGCGCTCGTGGACGGCGGCGGTGACCTCGGGATGGGCGTGGCCGACCAGCATCGGGCCAGAGCCGAGCAGAAAATCGACATATTCCCGGCCGCCCTCGTCCCACACCCGGCCACCGCGGCCCTCGCGGATCACCACCTCGGACGGGAAATTGCCGAACGTACCGCCGGGCAGCACGCGCTTGGCCTTCTCGACGAGCCCGCGCTCGACCTCGCTCTCGCTCACCGGGTCCATGGCATCGCCTCCTCTCCTGTGGCGAGGCAGTTGTCTCGTCCCGGCAGGCCCCAGGTCAAGGCTGCCCGTGTGTTTCCCGGTTTTAACCGTTTATAGGCGCGGCCGCGCTAGCCTCCGCGAGGTGATGACGGAGATCGAGATCTGGCGGGCCGCTTACCTGATGCTGCGGTGGTACGGCGAGACGGCCCAGCAGGAAAGCGCCAGACGTGCCGACGAGTTCGTGACCGCCGGCGACGCTGACGGCGCAGCGAGCTGGCACCGCGTCATCGACGTGATCGACCAACTCGCCAGTAGAACCCCGCCCGGGCCGGTGCACTGAGCGGCCGCTTCCCCTCCGCGGCTATTGCCGCCCGCCGCCACCTTGCCGCACGCAAGCGCCCAGCTTGCGGATCGTTGGTGGCTTGCACGCAGCTCTGCCTTTTGCTGATCGACTCGCCCCTCGCTGATACGCTTTAGGATATCGGCTTTCTGCGCCTGGGTTTTGCCCGGTACCGGGCAAAATTCTTGCTCTTCGTCTCACCGCGAGAGACTTTGTCGTCCATGTTGGAGTCAGCGGAGCTCACGGATCTCGTCGCCTATCTGGTGCGCACAACGCGGTTGAGTAGGCCCGAGGCGGTTCGGCTGGTCGACGAGGTGCTGTCGTTGCTCGACGAGCGGCCGGAGGAGTTCGTGTGCCGCCGCCATCGGGCTTTGCAGGAAGAGGGGCTGTCGAATAGCGAGATTTTCGCGCGCCTTTCGGCCGAGCTCGCGCGCTGGCGGTTTCGCGCGCCCCAGTACAGCGAGCGTCAGCTGCGCCGCCTGATCTACGGCTAAGGAGGATCCGGATATGTGCGGCATCATCGGCTATATCGGCAGGCGCGACGCGGCGCCGATCCTGATGGAGGCGCTGCACCGGCTCGAATATCGCGGCTACGATTCCGCCGGGATCGCGGTCGCCCATTCGGGCGAGCTGCGGCTGGCCAAGTGCAAGGGGCGGGTGCGCGAGCTCGAAAAGCTGCTGCCCGCGCGCTTCAAGGGCGCCCCCGGCATCGCCCATACCCGCTGGGCGACGCATGGCGAGCCGAGCGACAGAAACGCCCACCCGCATTGCGACGGCGCCAACCGCATCGCGGTCATCCACAACGGCATCATCGAGAATGCCGTGGCATTGCGGGCGCAGCTCGAAAGCGCCGGCGTCGTCTTCCGCTCCGAGACCGACAGCGAGGTGCTGGCCCACCTGATCGCGGCGATGCCTGAGCGCTCGCTCGACGCCGCGGTGCGCGCGGCGTTGCGACTCGTCACCGGCACCTACGGGCTCGCCGTGCTCGACGCGGCGCGGCCCGAGGCGATCGTGGTCGCCCGCAACGGCAGCCCGGTGGTGCTGGGAGTGGGCGAGCGCGAAATGTTCGTCGCCTCCGACGCTACGGCCTTGGTGCGGCACACCCGCCGGGTCGTCTATCTCGACGACGGCGAGGTGGCGCTGGTGCGCGCCGACGGTTACGAGACCGCGACCCTCGACGGCGGGCCGACCGCCAAGACCCCGTCGACGATCACCTGGACGAACGAAGCCTTCGACAAAGGCGAATATGAGCATTTCATGAGGAAGGAGATCGCCGAGCAGCCCGAGGTGGTCGCGCGTACCTTAAGCGGCCGGCTCGAGCCGCGCTTCCAGACGACGCATTTGGGCGGCATCGAGCTCGCTGCGCACGAGCTCCTCGATGTCCGCCGGGTCAAGATCCTGGGCTGCGGCTCGGCTTACATCGCCGGTGCGATCGGCGCCCACCTGATCGAGCAGCTGGCGCGGCTGCCGGCGCATGCCGAGCCCGCCTCCGAGTTCCGCTACCGCAACCCGGTCATCGAGCGCGACACGCTCTACATTGCCGTCAGCCAGTCGGGTGAGACCTTTGACACCTTGGCGGCGGTGCAGGAAGTGAAGCGCAAGGGCGGGCGCGTGCTCGGCATCGTCAACGTCGTCGGCAGCACGATCGCGCGGGAATGCGGCCGCGGCATCTACCTGCACGCCGGTCCCGAAATCGCCGTCGTGTCGACCAAGACCTTCACCTGCACCGCCGTTGCCTTCGCACTGCTCGCGATCCACCTCGGCCGCATCCGCGATCTGTCGACCGCCGATGGCGGCCGTCTCCTTGCGGCACTCGCTGCATTGCCGGAGCAGATCGACGGCATAATCGCGCGCGAGGCCGAAATCGCTCGGCTCGCCGAGCGGCTTGTCGCTTGCGAGCACGCCTATTTCGTCGGCCGCTCCGCGGGTTACGCGGTGGCGATGGAGGGTGCCCTCAAGCTCAAGGAGGTCAGCTACCTGCACGCCGAGGCCTACTCGGCGGCCGAGCTCAAGCACGGCCCGCTGGCGCTGATTTCGCCCGAGACCCCGACCATCGTGGTGATCCCGCGCGACGATCTCTATCCCAAAAACCTCTCGACGATCGAGGAAATCCGCGCTCGGCGGGGGCCGGTCTTTGCCGTGACCCACGCCGGCGAGGTGCTGGCAACGGCCGACGCAATGTTCGACGTACCGCGCTCCGAGCCAGAGCTCGATCCGATCCTGCTCAACATCCCGCTGCAGCTGCTCGCCTATCACGTTGCCCTCAAACGCGGTTGCGACATCGATAAGCCGCGCAATCTGGCGAAGTCGGTGACGGTCGAATAGTTAGAGCGGATGCCGATCGGGGTTGAACTTGCTCCAATCGTCATTGCGAGCGGAGCAAAGCAATCTGGGGCTGTTGAGCGCTCGATCGGTCGAGATTGCTTCGTCGCGCACGGCGCTCCTCGCAATGACCGTGTACCAAATTGGTCGAGATCTGCTCTAACGCCAGCTGAAAAAGCAGTAGCCCCAATGCCGTTCGCCCGACGGATTTTGCCAGTGGCCGAGGTGCCACCCGAGCCCGCAGCCCCTGATAGCCAGCTCGCTTCTTGATGCGCCGCGGCGGGAACAACGCGCCATCTCGGCTAGCGGCAGTGCGGCATCACCTCTCGGGCGAACCGCGTCATCGACTGCCTGATCATGGCGTGGTCCATGATCCCGCCCTGGTTGAAGTAGCAGATGAACTCGTCCATTCCGTATTCGCGGCGCAGCGCCTGCACCCGCTCGACGCAGTAGTCGGGGTCGCCGAAGACCGCCATCTCGCTCTCGACATCCTCGTAGCGCACGCGCTCGATGCGGGCGAGCACTTGGCGAAACGCCTCGAAGCTCTTGATGTCGGCCTGGCCGACCGGCCGCAGCCGCTCGGCGGCTTCGCGAAGAAAGCGTAAGAGGCCGGCCTCGACATGCTGCCGCGCTTGGGCGCGGCTCGTCGTGACGTGTACCGAGAACGCCAGCGCGGTGTCGCCCTTGATGCCGGCCGGCAAGGTCTCGCGATAGGCTTGCAAGCCGGCTTTGAGCCGCTCGGGCGGGTTGATCAGCGGTGCTGCGAAGATCGGCAGCCCGCGCCGCGCCGCAAAGGGAAAGGTCTCGGGGCTATTGGCGGCGACCCGTACCGGCGGGTGCGGCGACTGCACAGGGCGTGGTACCACGCACAAATCATGCGCGCGGAAATACTTGCCGTCGAACGAGAATTCTTCGCTCTTCCAGGCGGCGAGGATAAAGTCGAGCGCCTCCTCGAAGCGTTCGCGGCTCTCTTCCTGCGGGACGTCGAACCCGGCGTAATAGAGCGGGAAGGCGCCGCGTCCGACCCCGAATTCGAGCCGTCCGTCGCTGAGGATGTCGACGATCGCCGCTTCCTCGGCAATCTTCACCGGATGGTGCAAGGGCAACAGCATCACCGCCGTCCCGAGGCGAATGCGGGTGGTGCGCTGGGCGGCCGCCGCCAGCACCATCAGCGGGTCGGCAAGGATCGAGAAGGCGCGGCCGAAGTGGAGCTCGCCGAGCCATGCGGTGTCGAAGCCGAGCTCGTCGCCGAGCTCGATCTGGGCCATGATGTCGCGGTAACGCTGCTGCTCCGAGAACCCGGCCGCGCACGGCAATTGGTCGAAGAAACCAAAGCGCATCTCTCCCTCTCTCCAGCCGGTTGTTCGCCGTGGCGCTGGCTGACCCGATAGCACGGCGCGACGGTAAGCGGCAACCGGGCGATCCGGTACCCAAACGCCTGAACCTGAGCTAGGATCAGCGGTGCGCTTGATGCACGATTGCACCGAGTGGTTCACTGCAGAGGTGGGGGATGCTTCGTCGTCTATTACTTGGCTTTGCTTTGATTTTTCTTGCGGCTCCCGCCGCCGCGCAGGAATCGCTGCTCGATGTCGTCCTGAAGCGCGACAAGCTGATCGTCGCCACCTACAGCACGTCGCCGCCGCTCGCCTATGTCGACGACAATGGCAAGCTGGTCGGCTTCGAGATCGATATGGCGCGCGAGATCGCCAAGGATCTGCTGGGCGACCCGGAAAAGGTCGAGTTTGTCGTAGTACAGTCGGACGGGCGCTTTCCGGCGGCGCTCAGCGGCAAGGTCGATTTCGGCCTGTGCTCGACGACAATCTACCCCGATCGAGCGGTGCGCATCGCCTTCACGCGCCCCTATCTCGACACCGGCGGCAGCGTGATCGCGCGCAAGGATGCCGGAATAAAGCATGTCAAAGAGCTGAACGATCCCAAATTTACCTACGCCATCCTCAATGTTCCGCCGGCGATCAACAGGGCCAAGCTGGTTTTGCCTCAGGTGAAGCAGCTGCTGCTGGATTCGCCTTCGGCTCTGTTCTTGGCGATCAAGACCGGACGCGCCCAGGCCTTTGCTATCGACAAGCCGATCGCTGATTTCTACGAGGGCGAGAACCCCGATCTGGTGCGGCTCGACGTTTCCGGAACCCCGTTCGACTTCGTCTTTCAGGACGCGATCTTTCTGAAGCCGGGTGACTTCAAATGGTGGCTGTTTCTCGACACCTGGGTCGGCGAATTGCGCTCCGGCTCGCGCTACGAGAAATATGTCGAGTGGTATCGCAAATGGCTGAAGCGAGACCCGCCGCCGCAGCGCTTCTACGACTACAACAAATACTGAGCATCCGACGCGATATGAAGCGAGCATTATTACCGGGCTATCGTCACCCCCGCGAAGGCGGGGGTCCAGAGCCTGCCCCTGGCTTGAACAGGGGGCGACCGCCGAGACCTCGGGTTCCTGTATACCCGCTTTTGCGGGTATGACGACGAGAGGTGCCGTTCGATCCCCATTTCATCGCCCGCCTGATCCCGGCGCTGCTCGAAGGGGCCGAGGTCACGGTCGAGCTCGCCGCCCTGACGATGGTGATCTGCCTCTTCTGGGGACTGCTCGTCGCTCTTGCCCATGGAGCTCGCGGGCCGCTCGGCTGGGTCGCCGGTGGATATATCCAGGTGGTGCGCAATACGCCGCTGCTGATCCAGCTGTATCTGGTTTATTTTGGGTTCTCGATGGCCGGGTTCGGGCTGTCCGGCTTCGCTTCGGGCCTCTTGGCATTGTGCGCGCAAAACGGCGGCTACGTCGCCGAGATCTACCGCGGCGGGCTGCAATCGGTCAGCATCCGGCAATTCGAGGCCGGGCGTGCTCTCGGCATGCGCCGATGGACGCTCTATACGACGGTCATTCTGCCGCAAGTAGTTGCGCGGGTGATCCCGCCGCTGACCAACCAGAGCATCGCGATCATCAAGGACACCTCACAGGTCGCGGCGATCGCAGTGATGGAAATCATGAAAATCACCGAGGTCTGGGTCGAGACCTCGGCCAATACCTACGACGTTTTTCTCGGCGCGGCGCTGATCTATCTGGCGCTGACCTCGGTCGCCGGCTTGGTCGGCAAATTGGCCGAGCGCCGGCTCGCCTTTGCGCAATGAAAGAGTTCGCGCCGCTGATCGGGAGCTTCTGGTACCTGCTGCGCGGGGCCGGAATGACCGTGCTGATGGCGGCGAGCGCGGTCGCACCCGCGACCCTGCTCGGCATATTTCTCGCCCTGCTGCAGGTCTTCGGCGGCCGGGCGGTGAAGTCGGCGATCCTCGGCTACGTGTTCCTGATACGCGGCATCCCGCTGCTGGTGCTGCTGACCTTCGTTTATTACCTGTTGCCGCTGACCGGCATCGACCTGCCGCCGTTCTGGGGCGTGGTGCTGGTCATTTCACTCTACTATGCCGCCTTTATCAGCGAGGTCTTCCGGGCCGGCATCCTTTCGTTGCCGCAGGCGCAGTGGGACGCGGCGCGCAGTCTCGGCATGACCCGCGGTTTGATGTTGCAAATCGTGGTGCTGCCCCAGGCATTGCGCCTCGCCGCACCGCCCTATGTCAGCCTGTGCGTCAGCCTGGTCAAGGCGACCTCGCTGGTCTCGATCGTCGGTCTGTGGGAATTGACGATGGCAAGCCGCGAGGTCGTCGAGCGCACGCTGGCACCTTTCCAGATCTTCATCGGCGCGGCGGCGATCTATTTCTGCATCTGCTATACCCTCGCCCTTTATGGCAGGCACCTTGAACGACGCGTCCTCCTCGGCCACTGAGCTCCTGCCGGCTCGGCAGCAACGCCCGATCCTTGAGATCACGGCCCTGCACAAACGCTTCGGTGCGGTCGAGGTGTTGCGCGACGTATCGCTCGCCGTCACCCCCGGCGAGGTCGTCGTGGTGATCGGCCCGAGCGGCTCGGGCAAGACAACATTGCTGCGCTGCATCAACCTGCTCGAAGAGTACGAAGGCGGGACAATCACCATCGACGGCGAGCCGATCGGGTATCGCATCGAACCCCGAACCGGCCGGCGCGTGCGCATGCCCGAGCGTGAGATTGCCGCGGCGCGTGCCCGGATCGGCATGGTTTTCCAGAGCTACAATCTCTTCCCGCACATGAACGTGCTGCAAAATATCGTTGCCGCACCGGTGCGGGTGAAACGCATCGCGCGGCGGCAAGCCGAAGCCCGTGCGCGTGAGCTCCTCGCGATGGTCGGCCTGTCAGACAAGGTGACGGAATACCCGATCCGGCTGTCGGGCGGTCAGCAACAGCGCGTCGCGATCGCCCGGGCATTGGCGATGGACCCCAAGATCATGCTGTTCGACGAGGTCACCTCCGCACTCGACCCCGAGCTCGTCGGCGAGGTGCTGGCGGCAATCCAGCAGCTCGCGGGCGACGGCATGACGATGGTCGTCGTCACCCACGAGATGAGCTTCGGCCGCGATATCGCCGATCGGATCGTCTTTATGGATGCCGGTATCATCGTCGAGGAGGGCAAGCCCGACCACCTCCTCTTCGCCCCGCAGAGCGAGCGCGTGCGGGTCTTCCTCAAGCGCTACAACGACCGCTACCGCATCTGAGTGTATTTCCGGGTCCTGGAGGAAGGCGAGGTCGGCGCCGGCGACGGAATCGTGAAGGTCAAGGCGGGTCCCGAGCAGGTGACCGTCGCCGAGATCAATGCGCTGTTATATCTACCGGGTCACCCGACGAGCGGGCTGGAGCGAGCATTGCGCATCCCGGCATTGAGCGCCGGCTGGCGAACCTCGTTGGAGGCGCTGCTCGTCCGGGAACGGAAAGGCAGCGGAACAACGGGTAACCCCGGGCTCGGCCCACCGATCGGCCCGCCCCCCGCGTGGCAAGGCTTCCGCTCATTGCGGGTGTCGCGCAAGCTGCAGGAAAGCAGCAATGTCACTTCGCTCGTCCTGGAGCCGGCGGACGGCGAGCCGCTGACCGCTGGCTTGGCGGGGCAGTATATCGTATTGCGGCTGAGGCCTGGGCCCGACGAGAGCGCCCTCCTGCGCAGCTATTCGCTGTCGGGCGCGCCGAGCGAGGATCGCTATCGCATCAGCGTCAAGCGCGAGCCGCAAGGTGCGGCCGGGGCTTACATCGATACGCAGGTTCAGGCAGGCGATATTCTCGATGTGAGCGCCCCGCGCGGCAGTTTTACGTTGCAGCCGGGCGAGCGTCCCGTGGTCCTGGTCAGCGGCGGCATCGGCGCCACCCCAGTCCTCGCTATGCTGCACGCACTGGCCGCCGAGCAAACTCGGAGAGAGATTTGGTGGATTCACGGTGCCCGCAACAGCAGCGAGCATCCGCCGGCTCGGCCGCCCTTTGGCACCCCGCAAACCCGGCCCAAAGCCGCGAATGGAGCGAGACACCGCGCGGCACGCGCAGCTCCTGTGAAACGCAAAGAGTAAACTCTCACTGTAATTTACCTCTTCCCTCACCCGGCACAGAAGAAACAGGTCATCAGACGCCGCGCGCGTGGCGCTACGCTGCAAGAATTGGCGCACAGCTACAATGTCAGCCGCGCCACGATTCCCGGCTCAGAGCGTGAGTCAGCCAAAGCTGGCTAGAGGTTGTCTCGCAAAGTAAACCGCCCAAGAAGTTCAGTTGACGCGGACGGGCAATCAAGCGTCGATGACAGCTTTAACCCTCCCGTTGGGATTACAAACACGATTTCTTCGCCACTGCCTAGATCACGAACTGGTGTGGCAAAATTCTGTTCTGCAGCGCGGTAGAGGTCGCACTGATTTCCGCAGAGAGGCAAGACCCATCAAATCGCGCCTCGATGGTATATTGCAAGTTGCGAGGATTCACCCCACCAACGGTCAGGCTAGGGGCGACTATGCGCGGCTGCGCTGTGAACCCACTTCCCGCAATCAGATTGCTGGGCTCGATCCGCATGGTCACCAATCCGAGTTCAACCGTCTTCGGCGCACCCTTTATCAGTTCGACCTCTTTGTCCACCTCGCCAAGTTCAATGATTGCGACTCTTAGACCGTTTGGGGCAGTCAACTCCACTGTGCAAGGGAAGCCTCGACAGTGGAAGTGACGAGGTGCTGGGGGCGGCATGTCAGCTTGCACAAAGTCTTGCTCGGAGCGAAATGCTTCTTCGCCCATTGGCACAACAAGAACAACGTTCCCGCCCTCTGGCGACCAGTGCAGGTGACATAGTTCAAGGTATTTGCGTGTTGGCATGGTGGAAAACGTCGCTGCCGGTTTCAGTTCCTCGCGCAGATACCTAATGTGCTCGCGATTCTGGTCATCTAATGGCAGCAACCTTGCGACTAGAACAGCGGGCCGCCCATCTCGCAGCCGCGTTCGCCACAGTGTTTGGCCAGCCGGTGTAAATTCGACAGGCAGCGAGTAGTCGAGAGGTGTTGCCGCAGATCCAATGATAAGATTGGCGTACAAAACAAACCCTTCGGGAGACCGTATCAAGTACCCCAACTTGTTCTTCAGCGATTCCCGTTGACCGAGTGGAGAAAACGTTCCATCGCTCAGTAAGAACCGGAGCTCAAACGCATGAAACCATGGTCCAGTACCCACCTGCGTTATCGGCGCCAAATCTTGCTTTAACTTGGGTCTTAAGCGGTAGTGAACCTGCCCACTTTCATGAACACTGATCTTCATTGTCTGCATACTGCGAGACAACGCATAGACCTCGTTGCCTTCAGCCCAGATCTTCCAAAATGACGCCGCAGGTTCCTCGTTGCGGCCCGGAGCGAACCGTATCTGCTTGCCTTGCACCGGCAAATTCCTTCGCGTGTTCATGTCGCCCAGCCCTTTATCCCTGCCGAGCTGTCGGAGGGCATCCTTTTATGACGGATCACAATTTGGGCTAGGTAATGCTGGATTTAGCTAGTTTCTAGGACGCTCGGCGTCGGCTTCCAGCGTCAGAACCGACCAAGGAGGTTTTCCATAAGCGCCATTATGCGGTGAGAAGGTTGTTATAATGACGCCCCCTATTGCGGGAGAGGCGTGTCATGCCCGACTTCGACGCGATTATCATCGGCACCGGCCAGGCCGGGCCATCTTTGGCATTCCGCCTAGCCGGCGCCGGGATGAAGGTGGCTGTCGTTGAGCGCCATCTCGTCGGCGGCACTTGCGTCAATACCGGCTGCACCCCGACCAAGGCCTTGGTAGCAAGCGCCTATGCCACCCGGATCGCGCGGCGAGCCGCCGATTATGGTGTGGTGATCGGGGGTGATATCGGTATCGACATGCGGCGGGTCAAAGCGCGCAAGGATGCGATTGTGGCGGCGTCACGAAACGGGCTCACCTCGGCTCTCGAGAACGCCGCAAACATCACGCTCTACCGTGGCCACGCCCGGTTCGCGTCGCTGCAAGCGGTGGAAGTCGCCCCCGATCACCACAATACTGGGCGGCTGCGCGCTGAACGGATCTTTATCAATGTCGGCGGCCGGGCATTGCTGCCGCCAATGCCCGGCATAAACGAAGTGACCTACCTGACGAATTCGTCGATGATGGAGGTCGATTTTCTGCCGCACCATCTGATCATTGTCGGCGGCAGCTATATCGGCCTCGAATTCGGCCAAATGTACCGCCGCTTTGGCAGCCAGGTAACGATCATCGAAATGGCGCCGCGGCTCGTTCGCCATGAGGACGAGGATGTGTCGGCGGCGATCAAAGACCTCGTCGAGCGCGAGGGTGTCGAAGTCAGGCTGAATGCCGAATGCATCAGCCTCGTCAAGCGCGGCGACGACATCGTTGCCCAGGTCGATTGCACCGCCGGCGCCCCCGAAGTCGCTGGCTCGCATCTGTTGCTCGCAGTCGGCCGTCGGCCGAATACCGACGATCTCGATCTCGACAAAGCCGGGGTGCGTTGCGACGAGCGTGGCTACATCGTCGTCGATGACCAATTGCAAACCACCGCACCCGGCATCTGGGCGCTCGGCGACTGCAACGGCAAGGGCGCCTTCACCCACACCGCCTACAACGATTTCGAGATCGTCGCCGCGAATTTATTCGACCACGATGCGCGCCGGGTCAGCGAGCGCATCACCGCCTATGCCCTTTACACCGACCCGCCATTGGGTCGCGTCGGCATGAGTTTGGCCGAGGCACGCAACAGTGGGCGGCGGGTGCTGGCCGGCGAGCGGCCGATGACGCGCGTTGCCCGCGCCGTCGAAAAGGGCGAGACGCAAGGCTTTATGCGCATTCTCGTCGATGGCGACAGCAAAGAGATCCTCGGCGCCTCATTGCTCGGTACAGGATGCGACGAGGCTGTCCACGCGATCCTCGATCTGATGTATGCCAAAGCCCCGTACACGGTCATGCAGCGCGCGACGCACATTCATCCGACGGTCAGCGAGCTGCTACCGACTATCTTAGGTGACCTCAAACCGGTTGATTGAGGCCGGCTGGTCCTCGACAAAATACGCAGGCGCTTCCCTTAGAGTGTTCAGATTCCCCCCCTTCTAGCTCTAGCGAATCATGTGAATGGGTCAGCGCACGAGCTTCAACCGATCTCGGCCGATGGCGGCTGCAGCGCCATCAAGCAGAGCATCTCTATCGCATCGGGAGTGCCGTCTTTGAAGTGATGCAGCGTTAGGAAGGGGAGATCGAGATGGAAGACCTTGACATCAGAGCGGCCCTGGATCGCCACTGGGCGGCCTCCGACGCGAACGACTTCGAGGCTGAGCACAAGATTTATCGAGAGGATGCGGTGCTCGAGTACCCGCAATCGGGCGAGCGCATCCGCGGTCGGCGCAACATTCAGGCGTCTCGCTCTGTTCAGCCAAGCAGAAAGCGTTTCACAGTGAGCCGGATACTTGGCGGCGCCGATCTCTGGATCACTGAATTAGTCATCACCTACGATGTACGGCCGTCTTACACGGTGAGCATCATGGAGTTCAGAGACGGGAAAGTGGCCCGCGAGACCCAATACTTCGGCGATCCGTTTGAGCCGGGGCTTTCGCGTGCTCAATGGGCCGAGCGGATGTGCTGAAACCTGGCCGGCATAAGACCTGGCCATCCACCGCTCTCTTGTACGGAGCTCCCGGTCGATACAGCCTCGCTCGCTCGTTATCTCATCGGCGCTTCTGTCGCGGCTCACCTGCCACCAGTTCGTAGGCCCGCCCCGGCGGATAGGTGGGATATTTCGGAAGACCGGGGTTCATATAATCCCAGGGCTGGGCGCTCTTGACGAAGATGTCCGCCTCGGGACGGAACACGCTCGGATCGTCGAGCGTGCCGACCCTGATGGCGACGAGGTCGGGTCTCGCCGAGACCCGCAGAAACAGGATCGTGCCGCAATCGGGGCAGAAGGCGCGGGTGATCTCGTTGCCGCTGTCCGCCGCCCTGACGTAGAGCTTGGGCTCGCCCTGGGTGACCCGGAAGCCCGCGGCCGGGACCCGCCACCCCGCGGCAAAGGCGCTGCCGCTCTGGCGCTGGCAGTCGCGGCAGTGGCACAGGAGCGCGAAGCCGGGCTCGCCCGTCGATTCATAGCGAACCGCACCGCAGAGGCAGCCGCCCGTCATCAGCGCGACCACGCTCGCCGCCGGTTCAGGTCGCTGCGGGCTCCTCGGCCGTGCCGAAGGTCGGATAATCCGTGTCGTCGACAAAGGCCTCGTCGCCTTCGGTCGGCAACTGCTCGGCATGGCCGAGAGCACCCTGGATATCCCCGCTCCAGACCTCGCGCGGCAGCTCGTAGAGGACCTCGACGCCATAACCGTTAGGGTCGCTGATGTAGAGGCTGTGGGTCATGCCGTGATTGACGCGGCGGTGGAACTTGACACCCTTGCTGCGCAGAAAGGCGAGCTGCTTGAGCCAGGCTTCGCGGCTCGGCATCGAAATCGCGATGTGGTTGACCGCGACCGGCGTCTTGAACATGTCCCAATCCGCCGGTGGGGCCGGCAGGTCCGGGTTCTCGCACAGGGCGATGTCGTGGTGGTTCATCTGCCCGCCATGGTCGCCGCTGTAAAAACGCATCTTGCCGTTGCGGCGCAGCGATACGCCGACCTGCTTAAAGCCGAGGACCTCGGTCCAGAAGCGATGCGATTCCTCGATGTCCCTAACGTTAATCACCAGGTGGTTGATGCCCGAGGGGGTCATCGCCTCCGCCGGGGCCGCCGGTACGACGGGAGATGTGCCGTCTGCCATTTGATGGGGCTCCTCGATGCTGCCAAAGCTCTAACGCTCACCCATACTATAGGAATTCGCCCCGAGTTGCGCCAGCCGGAGCCCTTGGTCACGGCGCCGACTCTTCCTCGCCGTCCCGGGTAAGCGAAACCCTATTGACAAAATACAGCAATTTGCTAATTTAACATTCATGATATGGGACGATGGCAACCAGCTCAAGCCGGACGAAAGAGATTCATGCCGATGAATGACGGGCTTTTACCAAAATTGCTGGGGCCGAACGCCGCCGGGATGGTTCGCGTTATGATGCGAGATAGACAAGGAAGCGGTGCCGCCAAATTCCCCTGCCATTCCGCTGCCGACCGTCAAAATTTCCGCTGCCGACGGGGTCGGCCTAATGGTACCCAAATCACTGATTTACAAGGGGTATCCGGCTCTGAGAGGGCACATTTCCGCGGCTTATAAGCGTTTTCTCCCTGAGGGCAGGGACAATTGCGACTGGATCAGCCATGGTGCGGCGCGGTCAGAGGCTCCAGTAAGGCGTGCCCTGCGGAACCGCGCTGCTAGCCACCGCCGACTTTACGTCGACGAAGATCCCGCCCGGAGCGAGGGTGGCGAAGAGCTTGTCCCAGCCGGCCTCGGCGAGCACCCGGTGCGGCACGGCGAGGATCAAGCCGTCGAGCTCGGTGAAGCGGTCGAGCGCTACCAGCTCGACACCATATTCGCGCTTGGCTTCGGCCGGGTCGGCGAGCGGATCGGACACCCGTGCCGCGATGCCGAAATCGCGCAGTTCCGCGATGATGTCGGGCACGCGGCTGTTGCGCAGATCGGGCACGTCCTCCTTGAAGGTGATCCCGAGGATGCCGATCTTGGCGCCCTTGACCGGGCGCTCGGCGGCGATCAGCAGCTTGACCAGACGCTGCGCGATGAAGCTGCCCATGCCGTCATTGATGCGCCGGCCGGAGAGGATCACCTGGGGGTAGTAGCCCGCCGCCTCGGCCCGCGCGGTCAGGTAATAGGGGTCGACGCCGATGCAGTGCCCGCCGACGAGGCCCGGCGTGAACGGCAGGAAATTCCATTTGGTGGCCGCCGCTTCCAGCACTTCCTTGGTCGAGATGCCGAGCCGGTCGAAGATGATCGCCAGCTCGTTCATCAACGCGATGTTGAGATCGCGCTGGGTGTTCTCGATGACCTTCGCCGCCTCGGCCACCTCGATCGAAGAGGCGCGGTAGAGGCCGGCCTCGATGATCAGCCCATAGATGGCGGCCACCCGTTCGAGGGTTTCGGCGTCTTCGCCGGCGACGATCTTGACGATTGTCTCGAGCCGGTGCTGCTTGTCGCCCGGGTTGATCCGCTCGGGCGAGTAGCCGAGCTTGAAGCCGACACCCTGTTCGAGGCTGGAGGCCTTGGCGAGCAGCGGCCCGCAAACCTCGCGGGTCAGACCGGGATAGACCGTCGATTCGAAGACCACGACCGACCCCCTCTGGAGGCGCGGCCCGATCAGGGAGCATGCACTCCGGAGCGGCCCGAGATCGGGCCGGCGTTCGGCATCGATCGGCGTCGGCACGGTGACGATCAAAAAGCTGGCTTCGGCCAGTGTGTCGGGGTTGTCGGTCAGGCGGAGCCGCGTCTCGCGCAGCGCCGTCCGGGTCACTTCCCCGGTGATGTCGTTTCCCTCGCGCAACGCCGCGATCCGCTGCTGCGAGATGTCGAAGCCGATGACCGGCTCACATTTCCTGGCCAAGGCCAGTGCGACGGGCAACCCGACATAGCCAAGGCCGATGACCGCAAACCCGCGTTCCATGGATGTAGCCGGTTTTCGAGGGGGCACCGTGGCTCAATCTATCCGGTGATATTCCTTGTACCACTCGACAAAGCGGGCGAGCCCGATCTCGATCGTGGTCTTCGGGTCGAAGCCGAGATCGCGGCGCGAGGCCGTGATGTCGGCAAAGCTTTCAGGCACGTCGCCGGGCTGCAGCGGCAGCAGCTGTTTTTGCGCGGTGCGGCCGAGCACCCGCTCGATGACGGCAATAAAGTCGAGCAGCTTCTCGGGCCGGTGATTGCCGAGGTTGTAGATCCGGTGGCGAACCTCGCCTCCCGATGGGCGGTCATGCGCCGCGATCGTGCCGGCGACGATGTCGTCGATATAGGTAAAGTCGCGGGCCATCTTGCCGTTGTTGAAGACCTTGATCGGCCGTCCGGCAAGAATAGCGCTGGTGAACAGGTAGGCGGCCATATCCGGCCGCCCCCAGGGACCATATACCGTGAAGAACCGCAGCCCGGTCGCCGGCAGACCGTAAAGGTGGCTGTAAGTGTGCGCCAGAAGCTCGCAACTACGCTTGGTCGCGGCATAGAGCGACACCGGCTCGTCGACCCGGTCGTCGACGCCGAACGGCTGCTGGCGATTGGCGCCGTATACCGAGGAGGAGGAGGCGTAGGTGATGCCCGTCAGCCCGTCGATCCGTCGCGCCGCCTCGAACATCACCAAGGTACCCATCACATTGGCGTCGACATAGGCGTAGGGGTTTTCGAGCGAGTAGCGCACCCCGGCCTGCGCTGCCAGATGGATGATGCTACGCAAATCCCTGTGGCCTTCGACCAGGGCAAGGATACCGTCCCGATCGGCCACATCGAGCTTGGCGAAGTCAAATCCCGGATAAATTCGCAGCCGGTCGAGACGAGCTTCTTTTAAGCGTACGTCGTAATAATCGTTAACATTGTCGATACCGAGGACCCGATCACCGCGATCGAGCAGAGCTTTGGCGACGTGGAAACCAATGAACCCGGCCGCGCCGGTGAGAAGAATCGGCATCACGTTCCTGGCGATAAGCGGCGAGTTCAACCCCGAGCCGGGAGGTCAATTTCCCTATCTTTTTGTCGTCCCGCCGACAAGGGCTTTTGTGGGTCGAGAGCGTGCTTCAGCCGTCGACCGAGATGTTCCAGCCGGAACGCTAGGCGCCGCTGCTGAAAGGTCTGCCACCACATCGGCTCGCAGCGAGTGGCGAGGCTTTCCTTCAACCGGTTGCGCCCCGCCATCAAATCATAGACGGCGGCCCCCGATCGGAAAGCGTGTCGGATGGCCAAGGCATGGGTGACGATACCGGGTCGCTCGCGCCGGTCGGCATCGGCAAACCCGCTCTGATAAGCATAAATCCAGGTTCCCAGCTGGAAATTATAGAGATAGCCGATGACCCGGTGTCCGACCGACGCCCTGAGCAACTGCACACCTCCTGCGGCGAAACTGCGCTCGATCAACAGCCGATGGAACGGCTCGAAAAAGGCGTGGGTGAACGCATGCGCCCGGCTGCGGCGCTCCCAGGAAGCGCAGTGCAACATTTTCAGTCCGGCGAAAAAATCTAATGCGTCGCTCGTCGTCGTCGCCTCGCTCAGCTCTAGCGGGCCGGCGCGCTCGAACTGCCGAAACGCACGCCGGAGCTGCTGGCGTGCATTGGCGCTGAGCACCGGATCGAGTCCGCCGCTGGCCGACAGCTGGTTGAGATCGACGGAGTAGGACGGCATCATGGTCTCGACCCGGCCGAGGCCACGGCCTTCGACGGCTCCCTCCGGCGGGCGCCGTAACGAGCCGCTGAAATGGAGTTCGTCCGCCTCCTCGCGCAGTCCGGCAAACCACGCGAGGGCCGCGTCGAAAACCGGCGCTTCGCGTTCGGCCACGGCGAGGATGCCGTTGTGCTCGATCGTGAGCGCGTCAAAATGCGGGTCTCCGGTCTCGTTGAGGTAAAGAGCACGTGAGCGAACCAGTCCGTTCCGACGCCGGCTGACGCCGGCGCCGAGCAGAGCCAGCGCGACCGTTCTGCCACCCGCAACCCCGCGCAACAAGCTCGGCAGTTGCGTTCTCGGTAGGGCGGCGAGCAACGTTCCGATCCAATGCCAAGACGTAAAGAAGGACGGACGGGCCAAGGTTTCGAGGGTTCGCCACTCGCGCTCAAGAGCTGCCGGCGCCGGCAGCGTCTCACGGTGGAACACTACTTCGCCAGGCATGTTGGCGTGCTCCCGGCACGGGATACCGTTTCCGCGTGAGAGCTCAATTGGCGTATATCAGGCGGCCAACGGCAAATCGGGCGCCACACGATCTTGCTATAATGCTCTACGGTTATTAACAAACCCAACCAAAGTAATGCGGATTCTGCACATTCTCGACCACTCGCTGCCTCTGCAGAGCGGGTATGTGATCCGCACCCTCGGCATCGTCAACCAGCAGCGGGCATTGGGATGGGATCCGGTGCTGCTGACGAGCGGAAAGCATTATGCGCCCGGCCCCGCCCGCGAACGGATCGGTGAATGGGAATTTCTGCGTACCCCGCGGCCGAACGGTCTTGCCGCGAGACTGCCATGGGTTCGCGAGCTGAAGATCGTCAGCGACCTTGGCCGCCGCCTCGATGACATCGTGGCCGAGGTGCGACCCGATATTCTGCACGCCCACTCGCCCGTGCTCAATGCATGGCCGGCGATCCGCGCCGGTCGCCGGAACGGCTTGCCGGTGGTGTATGAAGTGCGATCGCTGTGGGAGGACGCGGTAGCAAACAACGGCCCCTACCGAGCCGCCGATCTGCGGTACCGCGCGGCGCAACTGCTCGAGACCCATGCGCTGCGCCGCGCCGATGCGGTGACGACGATTTGTCAGGGCTTGCGGGAAGACGTTACCGCCCGCGGCATCCCGGGAGAAAAGGTCACGGTCATCCCCAACGCGGTCGATCGCGACGCCTTTAGCGGCCCCGGCATCCCGGACCGCGCTCTCGCCGGACGGCTCGGCCTGACGGGCAAGACCGTTCTCGCCTTCTTCGGCTCATTTTATTTTTACGAGGGCCTGCATCTGCTGTTGCAGGCCCTCCCCTTGCTGCGCCAGCGCGGGTCCAATGTCGCTTTGCTGCTCGCCGGAGGCGGCCCGGAGGAAGTCGCGCTGCATAAGCTGGCCCGAGAACTCGGCATCGCCGACAGTGTCGTTTTCACAGGACGGATCGTGCACGAGGAGATCCGGCGTTACTATGATCTGGCTGATTTGCTCGTCTTCCCGCGCGTCTCGATTCGACTCACCGAGTTGGTCACGCCCCTCAAGCCGCTCGAGGCCATGGCCCAGGAGCGCATCGTCGTCGCCTCGAGCGTCGGCGGTCATCGCGAATTGATCCGCGACCGCGAGACCGGCTACCTCTTCCCGCCGGACGAGCCGCAGCGTCTGGCCGAGGGCGTGATGGCGGCGCTCGCCGATCGCCCGGCCTGGCCGCGCATCCGGGCGCAGGCGATCGAATTTATCGATACCGAACGCTCCTGGGCGCACAGCGTGGCGCGGTACGCCGAGGTGTACAGTCGGCTCGTGCGGCCCTAGTCGGCATCGCTTGATGCCACTCTACCGAAATCCCGATTTCCGGGGACTGCCGAGCAGGCTTGCCGGTTTGTTTGGTACGGCCGCCGACGACAGCTTCTTCGCCTTGCCGGCGTGGTTTGACTTGATGGCGCGTTGCGGTGTGCCAGCCGGAAGCGAAATCCGCCTCTATACCGATGAGCGGCCTAACCCGGGGGCGGCACTCCTATTTCAAACTGGGCTCGGCCGGTCAAGGCGACAGTTGGTCAGCCTGGCCAATGCCTATAGCGTCGAACACCACATCCTGTGCGGCTCTGGAACGGATCTCGATGCCGGGCTCGATGCGATCTTTGCAGAAATTCTTGCCGAAAGGCCGCGCTGGGATTGCCTCCGGCTCGCCGAGCTCGACCCGCAGCAACCGAGCTATCGCAGCGCCGTGCAGGCTCTCCGCCGCGCCGGGCTGCTTGTCGAATGCACATTTCATTCTGCGACGTGGTACGAGAATACAGCGGCGCTGAGCTTTGCCGATTACGTCGCCGCGAGACCCTCGGAACTGCGCAACACGTGGCGCCGCAAGCGGCGCAGGGTGGAGCGGGGCGGCCACCTGACCAAAGCCTTCTTCGCGAATACCACGGGCATCGGCCAAGCTATCATCGATTACCAGACGATATACGCTGCGAGTTGGAAGCCACCGGAGGACTTCCCGCAGCTTATTCCGGCGCTGATCCGCCTCGCCGCCGAATTTGGGGCTCTGCGCCTTGGTATCTATTACATCGACGGCGAGCCCGCCGCGGCGCAATTCTGGATCCTGTGGCATCGCCGCGCGGTCATCTACAAACTAGCCCATGACAAGCGATTCGACGATTTGTCGCTCGGCACGCTGCTCACCATGGAGATGATCGAGCGCATATTGAGCGACGAGCGTCCGCGCGAGATCACCCTCGGCCGCGGCGACGACGCCTACAAGAAACTTTGGCTCCCCAAGCGGCGCGAGCGCTGGGGGATCACCGCGGCCAACTCCTGGACCGGGCGCGGTCTGAGTCTTGGGCTGAAAAGCCAAGTGGCAAAAGCCTACCACCGGCTACGTGGCGAGAGGCTAACCCCGTTCGACTGACCGGCCACTGGTCATTCTGCAACGCGCGCGGCGACAGCCCCTGTTATCGAGTTCACCAGAGGACTGACAGACGCGCACCTTGGGTAGCGCGCGGCGGCGGGCCTGGGCGGCGGCGCAGCTTGCGAAACAAGAGCCACCCGATGGCGCCGGTGGCGACGAGGGCGGGGAGTACGGGCGCACCAGCCTCGACCAGTAGACCGATCAGGATTTCTACCGCGATCGCGGTCAAGAACGCCAAGACGGGGCTGAGCAGAACGGCAAGCGTGATGATCGACAATGGCGCCCACGTCGGTAGATTCCGCATAGTGTTACAACCAACCTGCATCGATCTTGACTAACTAGCACCAAGGCGGTCATCAACCCGTCCGGGGCGCCTTCGTCACACCGGCGGCGTTCCGGCGAGGTTCTGCGCGATATCGAGCGCGGCAAGAACCGCTTCGAGATAGGCGGGCCGGCGCCGTCCCGCCTTACCGCACCAGCGCTGTGGCAGACGCCGGCCTCCGCGAACGCCAACGCGAGCGCATCGCCAATGTGCCGGAGGCGGAATTCGACGCGACCGCCGAGCGTGACCAACCGCCGACCGCCTCGGGCCCTGGCAGCGGGCATTCCCTGCAGCAAAAAAGCTGATGACCCGCAAGGAAAACTCCGGACGCTAGCCGGCGAGCGCCTCGATCACCGCCGGCGCTTTGGTCTCAGCTCGTTGGCAGGCCTCGTCGACGAGGCGTTGCTGGTGTCAGCATGGGGTCGGCGGCACGACGCCACTTCGGCGAACGCCTCGGCAGCCTTTGATTTTATGGTGGGCGCGACAGGGATTGAACCTGTGACCCCTACGATGTCAACGTAACGGTTGACATTTCCGGGTGTTGCCTAGCGCCACCAATTAGGCATCAAGAGACTGATATTGTTAGATATGAATATCGTAGCGTTACCGCATGTTTCCGCTTGTTTCCGTCCGCTTGCTTCCGATATGCTTCCGGTGCTTTACCGTAGGGGTCGTACATGGCTGTTTTGACGAAGCGCGCGCTTGATGCCGCCAAGCCTCGAGAGGCCGAGTATTTCCTGTGGTGTGGCAGCCTCGCGGGCTTCGGCGCCCGGGTCTATCCATCTGGCAAAAAGGTGTTCATCGCACAGGTCCGCGTCGGCCGGGCGAGCCGGCGCGTCAAGATTGGCGCGTTCGGCCCCTTCACGGTCGACCAGGCCCGCGATCGGGCGCGGGCGATCATCCAGGCGGCAGCCGATGGCCGCGACCCGCAGCGCGAGAAGCAGGCGGCGCGAGCGGCAATCACCGTCGCCGAGCTATGCGAGCGATATATCGAGGCTGCTCGCGCTGGCCTCGTCACCACCCGCTTCAAGCGCCCGAAGCGCCCGACGACAGTGGCGATCGACGAAGGCCGGATCTCCCGCCACATCGTGCCGCTGATCGGGACCATTCCAGCGCGCGATCTGCGCCGTGCCGACGTGCAGCGGATGGCCGACGCGATTGCCAGCGGCAAGACGGCCGGGGTGTTCAAGGGCAAGCCGAGGGGACGTGCCGTCGTAACTGGCGGCACCGGGACCGCGGCGCGCGTTATCGAATTCCTCGGCGGCATATTTTCATGGGCCGAGAAACGCGACCTGGTCCCCCCCGGCTGGCGTCCGACGCGAGGCGTCGAGACGGCAAGGGGCGAAGCCAAGGATCGAACCCTGAGCGTGGACGAGCTGCGCGCGCTAGGCCAGGCGTTGAAGCGGCGGCAGAACGCGATCCCCGCAGCCGTCGCCGCGCTGAGGCTAGTCGCTTTGACCGGTCTGCGGCGCGAGGAAGCCTGCGGGCTGCGATGGCGGGAAGTCGACGACGCCGGGCAATGCCTGCGGCTGGAGGGCACCAAGACCGGGCGCTCGACGCGGCCGATCGGCCGGCCGGCGATGGCGCTGCTCCACTCGCAGGCACGCGAGGACGGCGTCGAATGGGTATTCCCGCGCGGCGACCGGCAGGCGAGCGCCGACATGAAAAAGTTCTTCGCTGAGTTGTTCGATGCGGCAGGCCTCGTCGACGTCCGTTCGCACGACTTGCGCCGGACCTTCGGCAGCATCGCGGCAGATGAAGGTTTTGGCGACGCGACGATCGCCGAACTGCTCGGCCATGCCAGGCGAGGCGTCACGGCGCGGCACTACATCCGCCGGCCCGATTCGGCGTTGATCGCTGCAGCCGACAAGGTGGCGGCGCGCATCGCCGCGGCGCTGGAAGGACGGAAGCCGCCGGCGGAGGCTCGCCCATGATCCTTCGGAACGTGCTTCTTTGGGCCGAGTTCACCGACGCACGCGGCGTTGCAATCGGGCCAAGAAACCTGCCGAGCTCCTATGCCCCCTGCCCCCCGTTAGAGTGGTGGGAGACCACGACGCCTGAGGATGTGGCCAATATGCTGGCCGACGCGGACATGGCGCCGCGGATCGAGGCCATGACTCCGGCGGAGCGAGACAAAGCGGCTGTAGCGCTTGCAGCTCAACGGCGTGATTTGGCGCTACGGGTGATAAATGCAGTCGGCACTTGGCCGCTTGCCTATATGGCGTACGAGATCGATCAGCAGCGACTGATCTATGCCCCGTTCTTGAAAGAGGGGCGTAACGACCCTGAAGACCAGCGTCTCCGGCATCGTCGAGGACAGGTCTCGCCTGACCTCTTGAGCAGCATTGGCCGCCGTGCTTTTGAAAAAAACCTGCAAAGAAGCGCCGAGCCCGTCGAGCCAAAGGACCGCCGTCGCATATTGAAGGCCATCGCCACCCTTCGCAGGCTCTTACCACGTGAACATGCGAGGCTGCTCGCTGCCCTATCGGATTTCCAGCCCTCCCCCCGGGGGGCCACGCTGTGGCATCATTGCGCCTTCAGCCTCGCGCTCATCTACTTTCTCGAGCTTGCTCCGACAGTCGGCTGGTCGCGAGATGGCGTGCCGATCTGCTTCATACAACAAGCGCTGCGCTGGGTGGGCTTCCCTTCTTCCGTACAGCGAACCACCATTGCCAAGGCGGTTTTGAAAGGTCAGGGCGGCATGAGGTTTGAAAGAGTTTGAGAAGCTCTTACCGATCGTCCGGCTCGCCGAAGCCGATCACCTCGGGTTCAGCCGCGCCGGCTCGCATGCGGGCGACAAAATCGGGTGCGTACCTCTCAAGGCACACGACCAAGTTCTGTTCGGCCGCGGTCAGCCCGTTCGCCGGCACGTCGGCGTGAGTCGCAAGAATAAAAAACGGCGCTGGGGACCTGGGCTGGCGTCGTCACGCGCCGAGCTAAAGCCGAATTTTGGTGACGGCCTGAAGGATCAGGCGGCGGCTTGGGCTTGAGGCGCGGCAGAATTGGCGATGACCTCGATCCCGTCAGTGAACCTCACACCCTGGATCAGTT
>Ga0210406_10000454_pt1 | contig 55458 bp, 46 predicted proteins | sample IncBWC30MmetaG_FD_155454 | JGI IMG/M metagenome (GOLD analysis project Ga0210406, IMG submission 155454) | Forest soil microbial communities from Barre Woods Harvard Forest LTER site, Petersham, Massachusetts, United States - Inc-BW-C-30-M | ecosystem: Environmental > Terrestrial > Soil >...
CCGGTGGCAGGCCGCATTCGATCGCTTGCACTGCCGTGTTGTAGCCGGAAAAGCCGATGGTATCGAGCATCACATCTGCGTGCCTTAGGAGGCAGTGGAACTCGTGGAAATTCAGCCAGCGAATGAAGCGCACGTTGTCCATCACGTTAAGGCCGGCTGCTTCAAATTGTTTGGTGATTCTGTTCTCTAGAAGGTTCGCAAGGGCCGTTACGGAGGGTCGGAAGAATACCAGCTGCGCATCCGGGACACCTCGCGCGATCTCGGCAAAGATGTGGTCGTGTTCGGGTTGGTACTTGAACGGAGTACCCGGGCACACCAAGATCGGCCGTTCGAAATCAATATTCATCGCGGCAAAACCAGGATCGCTACTTGTGAGCCCCAACGGCTGTATGCGGTTGCCCAGGTGGGGCAGGAGTACGAGTTGCTCGGTATAGTGATCCTGCGCATGCGCGGGCTCGAAGCATTCTGCAGACACGTAGTAGTCGAGCGTCGGCAAGCCGGAGGTGTCGGGATGACCCCAGGTATTGACCTGGACTGGCGCCAAGCGCAGGCTCGCCAACTTCAGAGCCATCGGGTGGAGTCCCACGGCGGGATAGAGCAGAATTTCGCAATTCTGTTCGCGCATCGCGGCCACCCACTGAGGGAGAGTCTTCGGGCCACCGACAAAGACATCCGATTTCGAGCGCGCCCAAGATGTCTCTGGATCCACTTGATCTGCCAACGAGAAAACCACGAGTTCAAACCGTTCGAGATCGAACGACCGGAACCAGCCCTTGATCAGAGCCATCCAAACGGAGTGCAGCCGAATATCTCCAGAGACAATACCGAGCCGGATCCGCTTTCCCATCGGTCTCTTGAAAGCAGGCGATTTCTGGCGTTCGAGCCAGCGCTGCATTGCCTTCGTACACACCTGGCCATACTGCTTCAGGAGTGCAAGGTTGTTTTCCTCCTGATAGGTCAGGAAAAAAGGCTGTAGATCACCAACGAATAGACTGCCATCGGTATCACTCTTGACCCACCAGTCTTCGAACCTGGCAAGCTCACCCCCGAATCCGGAGCGCTCCGGCGAGTCACCGCTGCCCTTCGAGGAAAAGGCAGGTGCCCAGAGCATTACGCGTGCCCAACGCGCCTTTGCATTGTTGGGATCGAGTTCGATAGCCCTGTCGAAGCTCGTCATGGCGCGATCGTGCCGAGCCCCGCGCCAATAACTGAATCCCAGGCTGCAATGAAAGCTGGACTCTGCCGGCTCCACTGCAACTGCCTTTTCGTAATTCGCCTGGGCAAGCGCAAGGCTTTCTTCAGATTCGCTGTCGAGCTCGGTATAGATCTCGCCAAGGCTGAAGTAGGATGCGCCCGAGCGGGGATTCAGCGATATCGCGTGCTTGAATTGCTCGATCGCCCCGGCATGTCTTTGCATTCGACTGAGTACTACGCCCAGCTGATGATAAGGACCAAAATGCTCCGGGGTAAGTTCGATCTCCCGGCGATATGAAGCTTCAGCCTGCTCGAATTGATCAGTGTCGAGCAGGATCCGTGACAAGCTCTGCTGAGCCGCCACCATAGCGGGGTTTAGAGCCAACGCCCGCCTGCAACTCGCAATTGCGAGGGATTTCTCGTCCGAACGCAGATGCAGCTCGCCACGATAAAAGTGGAGTTCGGCTGAGTCGGGTAAGATCGCTATGCTTTCGTCGCACAGCTGCGTGGCCTCGGCAAACCGGCCCGATTGCATCATCGTGGTGATCAACTGGTGGCGCGCCAGCTCGAAGTCGGGGCGCAACTCAATCGCTTTCCGCAAATGCGAAACCTCTGCCTCTCTCGGACCGGTAGTTGCGAGGATGCTGGCCAGTAAGTAGTGGCTATCTGCGTCCTTGGCGGCAATGCGTACGGCGCGTTCCAGAACCTCGCGCGCTTCATGGGCCCGACCCTGCTCCCTGAGTACAAAACCCAGATTGATGAGGGCACCGGGATAGTGCGCGTCGGATTCCATCACTTGGCGATATAAGCGCTCGGCATCAGCGTATCGGCCTGCCTTCAGGTGCTCATCGCCCTGCGCCTTGACCGTCTGCGGCTGGCGCACCTGTTGTGAAGGAGGGTCCGAAACGGGGGTCGCCGCGTCAGGCGCCTTATCGGCGATTTTCCTTTTAATCCAGTTCAGCATTTGCGGGCGATCGACTTCCAGGTCATGCCCTTAGAGTAGCCCGTGGTTCCGACGCGAACAAGCAGAGGCGAGACCATCGCCGATATGGGCGGCCGGCCGCAGATAGAACTGGCGCACATCACCGAAGCGCTGACATTGCGCTCCTTGGATCGGCAGCAGGCGACTGCTAATGAGCCAGCTGGAAATTCGTTGACACGACCCATCCTTCGTTACCGAGCTCGTCGGTAACCTTCCACCACACGCCCATCTTGTCGCCGGTCGGATAGAGCATCATGCCAGGGTCCAGGTCACGCACCAGCTTGGATTTCAGGTTTGATTCCGTGTACATCTTGCCGGGTTTGGACATCCTGACCGATTGCTGCACATTGTCGGCTTTGGCGTCGGGCGCAGCATTCTTCAAGTCGCCGACCATTTTGATATACGCGTCGAGATAAGCCATGGTGACCACTTGGCCAATTTCGGTATTGGCATAACTGCTGGCGCCGCCGGCGGCAAAGCCGCCGAAGAACCCGCCGCCGCCGCCGCCCATCCAACCTATGTCGGTTTTTTTGGCGTGGCCTTGTTCCAGCGACACCTGCTCGGTCGAGCGCACGTCCGTCAGTGTCAATACCACATCCGCAGTCTTGCTCTTCATGCTGACACCGCCGACGAGCGCGCCGACACCGTGCGGCAACAAGCCGCCGAGTACGCCGCCGATATTGGTGCGGTCCGCATTGCGATTTTGATTGGAGATGTCAGGTATCAGTACGTAATCGGCCGCCTTCATCTGACCCTTGCCGATATTCGACCCCTGGCGTTCCTCGCCGCTGGCGGACAGCGCGCGTTCAGCCTGAGCTGCTTGCAGACCTTTGCCGCGGTCGACAAGGGTAAAGCACTTGGACTGCGACACGAAAACCTTGATCAAGGCTGCAGGCGATTCCAAATTCAGCGCTGTCCACCACTGATTTTGCGGCTCCGTCACTGCCAGGGTGCCGATCTTCCTGTCGCAGGTGGGGATCTGTTGTGGGGCATCGGCGGCTTTGGCAATCCCGCCAAGTGCGGAGCCTCCGGCGACGAGCAATAGTGCAACGCAATATCGAGAATTCTCGTGAGGGTTTTTCATTTTTGATATCCCTTCTAGTGAGTCCCGAGGTCAGTCAGCCCGACAGGACAGTTATGATTTTTGTCGTGCGAAAAATAGCACCGATTACCCAGTAACGCCAATTCCTGACCTGGGTGAGTTATACGTGTGCCAGCGCAATTGGAGTCCTTACTTCGCTTTGAACGTCCCCATTATCTTTAGGGTGCCCGGATCAAAAACCGCGAGAAGTGGGTGTCCTCGGCCCGCGAGGGGCATGGTATTCGCTTGGTCATCGGCCAACCCCGCCGCTTTCATCCGTTCCTTGAGCTTCTTTTTCTCGCCTTTCGCAAAGTAGGCAACATCGTCTACTTTCTTCAATTTGCTGCGAAGCGACGCTAGGCCATCGTCCCAAGGCTTGAAATACTTTGGCATCGAAATGACGTCATCGCCTCCGGTTATGGCCGATACAATAATTTTCCGGCTTTCCTCTGCGTTTTGCGGCAGCGGAGCCCATATCCAGCGGGGCAGACTGTACCAATGCGGGGCCAATGCGGGATTCTGTTGGCGGCCGGCTTCAGCATCTTTGGCATCGATGTCGTACGCCTGCACGAGCTGCAACACGCTCTCGGAGAAAGCATAGTAGAGCGGTCGTCCATTCCAAAGCGACACGGAACCATAAATCAGGGCACAGAGTTGCACCGCGACGATGATGCCGATGTCGCGTGTGAGCTCGCGGCGCGACTTCTTCTGGTTGGCGATGATAAGAGTCAGCGTGGGCCCGAGGACGACGTCCACGGACACCATCACCAACACGACTGTCGTGACATCGGCCAGGTGCCAGCCCGGCCAGCGATACCATCCAAAATAGAGCGATCCGAGTATCAGCGTGAGAGCGGTTGCGCTCGAAAGTAAGTGCAAAGAGAAGGCTTTAAGGCGAAATCGCATATTTCACACCCGGAAGACGAAGGACAAGTCTAGCGCGGCCTTCCGAGAATGGCAGCCGGGCGCATGTGATCAGCGTCGCAAATCCTGCTTGCCCACGCCTGATGTCGCGAATGTCACGATCGCCTGCGCCAGCACGTCGAGCGAATCGACGAAGGGTACCGTGATGCCCGCGGAGATCACCGACAATTCGCTGCACGCGATCAGCAGCGCATCGGCGTTGTCGTTCATCTCGAGCGCCAGCTTGCCTAGCGCGGCCTGGGTTTCTGTTCCGGTATCGCCGCGTTTCACGGCCTTGATGAGCGCCATGACCTCATCCTGTCCGGCCGGAAGGACGGTGTCGATACCCTGCGCGGAGAATGCCCTCGAGTACAGCTCGGTGGCGTGCACCGCTGTCGATGCCAGCAAGCCGACGCGCGCGGCGCGCCTTGAAAGCGCGATCTGATCGACGGTCAGGCCCACCATATCGAGCAGCGGGATGTTGACCGCGCGGCGGATCGAGTGCGCATAGGCATGCGCGGTGTTGCACGGAATCGCGAGCGCGTCCGCGCCGGCACGCTGCAGATTGCCGGCAATGCGGATCAGTTCGGGTGTGGGATCCGTGCCCGTTCCCTCAATGAGATGCGCTATGCGCGATGGGATTTTAGGATTGCTCTCCACGATCAAATGGATGTGGTCTTGATCGTCGCGCGCCGGCGTCTTCGCCACCACGCGCCTCATGAGATCCACGGTGGCCTCGGGCCCCATCCCGCCGATGATGCCGACGATGCGATGCATCGGCTTCGAATCAGGCTGCCTGGGCATGCCGTGCGCGGTCGAATCCGAAGTCATCGACATAGCCAAACAGGCCGGCGCTGCCGCCGGTGTGGATGAACACGATGTTCTGTCCGTGCTTGAACATTCCTTTGCGGATCAAATCGATGAAACCCGCCATGCCCTTGCCGGTGTACACAGGATCGAGCAGGATTCCCTCGAGCCGGGCGAGCGTTTGTATGGCATCGAGAGAAGCGGGCGTCGAGAATCCATATCCTTTGCCGACGTAATCGCTATTCGCAACGACATCTTCACGCCGCACTGCGCCCGGCGTGCCGCACAGATCCGCGGTGGCGCAGGCCAGCTTGAACACATTCTCCTCTTGGCGTTCGCGCGGCGCCCGCACCCCTACTCCCAACAGCGGGACCCCGGAGCGTATGCCGGCAAGGCCGGCGATCATTCCCGCCTGCGTCCCTGCGCTGCCGGTTGCATGCACCACGTGATCAATTCGCAGTCCCATATCATTCGCTTGGGCAATGAGCTCGATCGCCGCATTGACGTAGCCCAAGGCACCGGTGGGATTCGACCCGCCGCCGGGTATGAGATACGGTTTTCGCCCGTCACTCTTCAGTCTCGCGCCAACCTTGGCCAATTCGCCGTTCATATCCGGGTTGGACGCGCAATGTTCGACGGTCGCGCCGTGCAAATGGTCCAGAAGGACATTGCCGCTTTGCCGGTAGTCATGGTCGGTCTTGCCGGTTCTATCCTCGAGCAGGATGTGGCAGTCGATGCGCATTTTCGCGGCGCAGGCCGCCGTCTGCCGCGCGTGATTGGATTGCGTCGCGCCCTGAGTCACGACAATGTCCGCGCCTTGCTCCCGTGCCTCGGCCAGCAGGAACTCGAGCTTCCGCGTTTTGTTGCCGCCGGTCGACATGCCGGTGCAATCGTCGCGTTTGATCCAGATCTCCGGCCCATTGAGCGCCCGGCTCAGATTCGGCAGGTGTTCGAGTGGTGTCGGCAGATGGGCGAAACGAATTCGCGGGAAACGTGCAAGGTTCATTATTTGCTCACATTTAAAAACGGAATCGGGGCTCCGGCATAGACATTCTGCGGCAGCTGTCCGTTCCATCGATTTGCCTTGGTCTGTTCGACCTCGATGCGGCGAAGCTCCAACACTTCCTTGCTTTGCGCCAGAGCGCTATTTTGCACCCTCAGAGCTTCGGCCTGCGCGGTGGCGATTTTCAAGTTGGCATAGGCATTGCCGTCGGCGGTGGCCTTCACCGCGTCCGCCTCGGCTTGGGCAATGGCCACCTTCTGCTTCTGCTCGGCCTCAACCGTGCGCAGCTTGTTCTCGGCGGCAAGGCGCAGTTGTTCTTGCTCCACCTTGCTGTTGATGGCTCTCATGTAGGATTCTTGAAAGGAAAAGTTACGCATATCGATGTTGATGACCTGAGCGCCGTACACCGCCAGCTTGCTGCCGAGCGCGGCATAGATGTCGGAAGAAACCTTGGCCCGCTCCGCAATCAAATCCGGCGCTGAGTACTTCGCCGTAACAGCCTTGAAGATCTCATGCGTCGCGGTTTGCACGTAACTCGACAGATCGCCGTTGTGGCTGTACTTCTCGTAGACCTCCGATACTTTGTCGGGACTGATGCTGTATCTCACCGTGAGGCTGACGCTGACCGGTTGCGTATCGGAAGTGGAACCCGAGGCATTGTCGATGTTGGCCTCCTCGGCGCGTATTGAAAACAGCGTGAGATTTTGCCACGGCGGCAACACGGCCAGTCCTTCCTGCTCGATGCCGACGATTTTTCCGAACTGGGTGACGACGCCTCGGCTGCCCGTGGGTACGGAGTAGAACGGCCACAACTTGGGCAGAAAAATGAGGGCGGCGAGCAGAATGACCGCGTCGCGTGCGATGGCGCCCCAGCGCGGATCGCCATGAGGAGCGGTGGTGTAGCGGTCTTTGAAAGTCATATCTCAACTCCCTGTTGTTTTGAACGGTGTCAATATTCTCATCAGATTGACGCGAAGGCTGGGGTTTTGTTTACATGGTGTCCATGTTCAATGCGATTTTAGTCGAGCGCGACGCCGAGCCATACCGCGCGAGCGTGAAAAACCTCGATGAGGCGCGACTGCCCGCGGGCGATGTCACCGTTCGCGTCGAGTATTCGACCGTCAACTACAAGGATGCACTCGCCGTCACAGGCGGAGGTCCGGTGGTGCGCCAATTTCCGATGGTGCCTGGAATCGACCTCGCCGGCACTGTCGAGAGCTCGAGCCATTCTGCCTATCAGCGTGGCGACAAAGTTGTCCTGAACGGCTGGGGAGTAGGGGAAACGCACTGGGGCGGACTTGCGCAGATGGCGCGCATCAAAGCGGACTGGCTCATCCCCCTGCCGGCGGCGTTTTCAACGCGACAGGCCATGGCCATCGGAACCGCCGGCTATACGGCCATGTTGTGCGTCATGGCCTTGGAGCGGCATGGAGTCGTACCCGACAGTGGCGAGATCCTGGTGACCGGTGCGGCCGGCGGGGTGGGCAGCGTCGCGGTCGCCTTGCTGTCGAAGCTGGGCTTTCATGTTGCCGCCATGACGGGCCGGCCGGCGGAGTCGGACTTTTTGAAGCAACTGGGTGCCGCAGAAATCTTGGACCGAGCGCTCTTTGCCGGTGCCGGAAAGCCGCTCGCCAAGGAGCGATGGGCGGCTGCGATCGATGTGGTCGGCAGCCACACGCTGGTCAATGTCTGTGCCTCGCTGCGCTATGGGGGCATCGTCGCTGCCTGCGGTCTGGCGGGCGGCATGGACTTTCCGGCCACCGTGGCACCCTTCATATTGCGCGGCATTACGCTCGCGGGCGTTGACAGCGTGATGCGCCCGCGCCCGGACAGGGTGGAGGCCTGGCGACGCCTGAGCCGCGATCTCGACATCAAGAAGCTCGATCTGCTCACCGAGGAGATTTCGCTGTCCCAAGTGATCGAGCGGGCGCCGCGAGTTCTTCAAGGCAAGATTCGCGGGCGTATCGTGGTCGACACCAACCGCTGAGGGATCGATCAGGGGCCGGCGCACTGTCCGGTGCCGTCCGCGGACACTGTCCGCGGACAGAGTACGCAACTGGCTGGAAAGTAACACCAGTATAAACAACAGCTTATCCCTCCGAGTGGAGCTGGCACGGCCCTTGCTTTGCCATGAGCATGTTGCGACTTTCGCTTGCGCTCGGCGTCATTCTCACGGCTCATTCAGCCGGGGCCAATGATTTGAAGGAGTTTTACCGGCTCGCTCTGACGCGCGACACGACGCTGCAAGCCGCTCACTTCCAGCGCGACGCCCTCATCGAGGCGCGGCCACAGGCGATCGCGCAATGGCTGCCGCAGATTTCGGCCAATGCCTCTGCGTTGCGCGAACGCGCCACGTTCGACAGCGGTCCGGCATTGGGAAGCCAGGCGGCCGACTGCGCCATCAGCTCCACGGCCACCAGCCAACGCTGCTACGGCACGGCCCACTCCTTGGGGCTCAATATGTCGCAGACGCTGTGGAGCTTCCAATCCTTCAGCCAGCTGAAGGAAGCGAATTTCCAGGTTGCCGCCGCCGAAGCCAGCTATCAGGGCGCTCAACAGAGTTTATTGCTGCGGGTGGCCCAAGCCTATTTCGGCATCTTGTCGGCAGCCGATCAGCTCGCGACCAACACCGCCGAACGCCAGGCATTCAGCACGCTTTTGAACCAGGCCAAATCGCGTCAGCAGACCGGTGTCGGCCCGCGCAGCGACGTCGATCAGGCGCAGGCTTTTTACGATACAACGGAACAAAGTGTCATCGACGCACGCAACGCGCTCGATGATGCGAATCTGGCGCTGACTGAAATCGTCGGCCAGCACGTCGAACGCGTTGCCCCATTGCAGGACGAGATCCCGCTGCTCTCTCCGGAGCCGGCATCCGCGGATGACTGGGTGACGTCGGCGCGCCAGGACAATTTCGCGGTGCGTACCGCGCAGCTCACCATGGAAGCGGCGTCGCGGGACATCTCGGTGCAGCGCGGCCGAGGCTTGCCGACCATATCCTTGACGGGCTCGGGTTCCAAGATCACGCAGGACGCCCTGCTCGGCGGCAATCAGACGCTGGACACGGTGGGGGTGTCTTTCAACTGGCCTTTGTTTCAAGGCGGCGCAATCGCTTCCGCGGTACGTCAATCCCGAGCGCTGTTCCGTCAGTCACAAGTCAACTATGAGGCGGTTCAACGCGACACCGAGCGACTGACGCGCGCGGCCTACCGCGGCATCGTCACCGGCATTCAGCGCATTCGCGCGGCACACCGGGCAATGGAATCCTTTCAGCGCGCAGTTGAAGCCACGCGGCGCAACGTGGAGTTCGGCACCGGCACCGAGTTCGAACTGCTGGATGCGCAAAACAACTACTACGCGGCGCAGCGCGCCTACAACCAAGCCCGATATGATTATTTGACCAATGTGTTGACGCTCAAACAGCAAGCAGGCCGCTTGACCGAGCAGGACTTGGTCGCCATTGACAATCTGCTCATCGAGAGCGCCGCATGAGCATGCGTCTCTTACCCAAGGAACCCATCATGCTTCGCGATACATCCGCTCAGGATCGCGTGATCGAGCCGAAGAACCCCCTCAAGCGTCATCGCAAGCTCATTCTGGTCGCGCTGGCCGGCATTGCGGCGCTCGGTATTCTCGTCCTCTTCCTGGTGCGCTATTCCGGCGCGGGCGCCTCGGTTGACCGCGCCCGAGTGTCGATCGCCACGGTGGAGCGCGGCAATTTCGTGCGCGATATAGCGGCGGACGGTCAAGTCGTGGCCGCCGTCAGTCCCACCCTTTACGCCAATGCATTGGGCACGGTGACGCTCAAAGTGCACGCGGGCGATGCCGTGGCGAAGGGTCAAGTGTTGGCGGTCGTCGACAGCCCCGATCTCACCGCAAAAATGTCGCAGGAGGAGGCCACTTTGGTGGGCCAGCATCTGGACTGGGAGCGGGCAACGCTCGATGCCGAGCACAAGCTTTCGCAGCTACGCGACGCCTATAACCAGGCGGAGGTCGATCAGAAGACCGCGCAACGTGAGCGGGATCGCAGCCGCAAGGCCTACGAACTCGGCTCTTATTCGGAATTGCAGGCCTTAAGAGCCGAGGATGCGCTCGAGAAAGCGCAGTTTGCCTTTCAACAGGCAAAAAGCACCTACGATTCGCAGCCCAAGCAAAATCGATTCGATATCGACAGCAAGAAGGCGTTGCTCGATCGCCAACAATTCCTGGTGGACGACCTCAAGCGCCAAGTTGCGGGTTTGAACGTCAAGTCGCCGGTGGACGGCCAGGTGGGCCAGGTGCAGGTGGCGGATCGTGCCAGCGTGGCCAAGGATGCACCCTTGCTCACCGTCGTCGACCTGTCGGCGCTCGAGGTCGAGATCAAGGTCACGGAGAGTCTTGCCCGCGATCTGCGCCCGGGCATGACCGCCGATTTGGAAGGCGGCGGGCACCACTGGCAGGGCGTGGTGAGCGGCGTGTCGCCCGAGGTCGTCGCCGGCCAGGTCACTGCCCGCTTGCGCTTCGGGGCTGAGAAACCGGCCGGCCTGCGGCAGAGCCAGCGCCTATCGGTCCGCATCTTCATCGACCGGCGCGACAACGTCTTGATGGTCGATCGCGGATCCTTCGTCGACCAAGAGGGCGGCGGCTTTGCCTATATGGTCCGCGGAAATATTGCCGAGCGCCGCCCGGTACAGCTCGGCGCCGCCAGCATCGCCAAAGTCGAGATCCTGGAAGGGTTGTCGGTGGGCGACCAAATCGTCATCTCCGGTACCGATGCATTCAACGGCGCCCAGCGCGTCATCCTAAGTCACTGATTGAAACAACCAGCCCCGTGAGGCCACACCATGCTTAAAATGACTCACCTTTCCAAAGCGTATCGCACCGAGGTCGTCGAAACCTACGCGCTGCGGGACTTTTCGATCCACGTGCGCGAAGGCGAGTTCGTCGCGGTGACCGGCCCTTCCGGCTCGGGCAAAACCACATTCCTGACGATCGCCGGGCTTCTCGAGGAGTTCAGCGGCGGTGAGTACCAGTTGGACGGCGCCAATGTGCGCGGCCTGAATGACAACCAGCGTTCGAAGCTGCGCAACGAAAAAATCGGCTTCATCTTCCAGGCCTTCAATCTGATCGCAGACCTCAACGTGCAGGACAATATCGATGTGCCGCTGCGCTATCGCGGTTTCAACAGCGCCGAAAGGCGCCGCCGCATCCAGGAAGCACTGGGCAGGGTGGGGCTGTCGGCGCGCTCGCGTCACTATCCCGCCGAGCTGTCGGGCGGCCAGCAGCAGCGCGTGGCCATCGCCCGTGCACTCGCCGGCTCTCCGCGCCTTCTGCTGGCGGACGAACCGACGGGTAATCTCGACACGCAGATGGCCCGCGGCGTTTTGGACCTGCTCGAGGAGCTGCATCGCGACGGCGCCACCATCGTCATGGTGACCCATGATCCCGAACTGGCGGTTCGCGCGCAGCGCGAAGTGCACATCGTGGACGGTCAAGTCGTGGACTTGGCGGCGCAGCCACGCTTGGTAGCCACGGCGAATGCCGGCACATAGGAGACCATCGTGTTCAGCTACTACTTCGGTCTCGCAGTTCGCAGCCTCAAGAGAAACATCGTGCTCACGGTGCTGATGATCGCCGCCGTCGGCGTTGGCATCGGGGCGTCCATGACGACGTTGACGGTATTCCGCGCCATGGACAGCGATCCCATCCCGCAAAAGTCACGCCAGCTGTTTGCCGTGCAGATCGACAATTGGGGTCCCGATAGCAAGGGCGTCGTCAGCGGCGACAAGGAGCACTTTCAGGAGCAGATCAGCTATACCGACGCGGTCGGGCTGATGAATGCCAAGGCGGCCCGCCGACAGGCAGGGATGTACAGGACGGGCGCCGCTCTCACGCCCGCGAATCCCCAATTGCTGCCCTTTCAAGTGCAGATCCGCGCCACGGCCACGGATTTTTTCTCCATGTTCGATACGCCCTTTCTGGCGGGCGGCGCTTGGAGCGCGGATGACGACAAGAATCACGCCGACGTCGCGGTGATCACGCAAAAACTGAATGACAAGGTATTTGGCGGCGGCAACTCCGTCGGCAAGACCATCAATCTTGACAATCACGAATTTCGCATCGTCGGGGTGCTGGGACTTTGGGAGCCGATCCCGCAATTTTACGATCTCAACAACAACGCTTACGGCGAGGGCGCCGAGGTTTATCTGCCGTTTACGCGTGCCATCGACGGGCAGATGCCGAGTTGGGGCAACAATAACTGCAACGGCGATGTGGGACAGCCCGGTTGGGAGGGGCGCCTGCGCTCCGAATGCGTCTGGCTGCAGTTCTGGGCCGAACTGCCGACTGCCGCGGATGTCGAGGGTTATCGCACGTTCCTGAACAACTACGCGTCGGAACAGCAGCGTTTGGGCCGCTTTCACTGGCCGGCGCACACGCGGATTCGCGATGTGCGCGAATGGCTGGTGTATCAACACGCGGTTTCGGACGAAGTTCGTATTCTCGTGTTGGTCAGCTTCAGCTTTCTGTTGGTCTGTCTGCTCAACGCCATGGGTTTGATGCTGGCAAAAATCATGGGAAGAGCAGGCGATATCGGCGTGCGCCGCGCCTTGGGCGCGAGCCGCAGAGCCATTTTCGGACAGTGTTTGATCGAGGCGGGCGTGGTCGGGCTCGCGGGCGGCCTGTTGGGACTGGCGTTGACGGCACTGGGTCTCGTGGGCCTGCGCTCGCTCCTGTCAGAGGAGGTCAGCCGTCTTACCCACTTCAGTCCGGCGGATATCAGCATTGCGATCGTTCTGGCCGTGGTGGCAACCACGCTTGCCGGCCTGTATCCGACCTGGCGGGCCGCGCAAGTTCAACCCGCGTGGCAGCTCAAAGCGCAGTAGAGGAACAACCCATGGAATTTGGACCCATCATGTCGGCCATGCGCCGCAATAAAGTCGGCGCGATCTTGATCGCCGTGCAAATGGCCATCACGCTCGCCATCCTGTGCAACGCGTTGTTCATCATCGAGCAGCGGGTTGCCTTGAGCAAGCGTCCCACCGGCGCCGACGAAGCCAACGTATTCATCATGGACAATCAATGGGTCGGCAATCCGCCCGACGTCTCCGCGCGGCTGCAGGGAGATCTGGCGGCGCTGCGCTCGTTGGCCGGGGTGCAGGATGCATTTGCGTCGAACTCCTTTCCGATGAGCGGCGGCGGTTCGACCGAGGGAATCAAGCTGCATCCGGACCAGAAGGATCAGACCGCGCTGACAGCGCTCTATTTTGGCGATGAGCACGCGATCGCGGGATTCGGACTCAAACTGGTCGCCGGACGCAATTTCAATTCCGGTGATGTCGCCGACAAATTGGGCTACACGGATTTGAAAGGTCCGACCGGGATCATCATTACCCGCGTGCTGGCGGACAAGTTGTTTCCCGGCGGCAATGCCGTGGGGCAGAGCGTCTACGGCGTGGCTCCTGCCGGCCCAACGCCCATCATCGGCATTGTCGACCGGTTGCAGGTACCGTGGATCTCGGCGGGCGGATGGGGCAGCAAGTTCAACGACAGTTCCATCATCGAGCCTTTCAATTTTATCAGTGTATATCCCTACCACTACATCGTGCACACGCAACCCGGCCAAATGAGCGCCGTGCTCAAAGCGGCGCCAAAAAAACTCTTTGACATCAGCCGCGAACGCGTCATCGGAAAGACTCAAGCGATGACGGCGGCGCGCGCGGACGCCTATAAGGACGACAAGGGTCTGGTTGTCATTCTCGCGGTGGTTTGCGCGTCGCTGCTGGCGGTCACATCGTTCGGAATCGTGGGCCTCACCAGCTATTGGGTCGCGCAGCGGCGGCGCCAGATCGGCATCCGCCGGGCCTTGGGTGCCACGCGCAATGCCATCATTCAATACTTCCAGACCGAGAATCTTTTGATCGCGGGCGCCGGCGCCGCGATCGGCGTCGCGTTGGCCTTGTCGCTGAATCTTTGGATGGTCAATGCCTTCGCGATGCAGCGCCTGAACACGAGCTACGCCCTCATTGGCGCCATCGTCGTGCTGCTGCTGGGACAGGCGGCGGTGCTGTGGCCGGCTTTGAAAGCAGCGTCAATTCCGCCCGCGTTGGCAACGCGGGCCGCGTAGGCGCCGCGGTACCGAGCAGCATGTTCACCTACTATTTTCGGCTCGGTCTGCGCAGCCTCCGGCGCAACATGGTGCTGACGGGACTGATGATTGCGGCCATCGCGGTGGGAATTGGTGCCTGCATGACCGCCCTCACGGTTTTTCGCGCCATGTCGGGCGATCCGATTCCGCAGAAATCGGCTCAACTGTTCGCGCCGCAGCTCGACAACTGGGGCCCGGACCAGCACAACAGCGGCTCCCCCGACCGCCTGGAGCCGCAGCTCAGCTACACCGACGTGCTCGGACTGATGAAGGCGCATGCGGCGAAACGCCAAACGGGCATGTACGCTACCCGCCAGGCGTTGCGGCCGGCTAACCCTGCGCAAAAGCCGAGCAAGGTTTTTGTGCGGGCCGCTTTTACCGACTTCTTCCCGATGTTCGACGCGCCGTTCAAGTATGGCGGGCCGTGGTCCGCGTCGGATGATGAGGCCCGCGCCGCGGTGGTGGTGATTACGCACGACATGAACGACAAGCTGTTCGGCGGCGCCAATAGCGTCGGCAAGAGCATCCGGCTCGACAACGAGCCCTACACGGTCAGCGGCGTGCTGGATGACTGGCGGCTGCTGCCGCGCTTCTATGATCTGGCCATCCGCCCGTTCGGCGACGGTGATGCGATTTTCATGCCGTTTACGCGCGCGATCGACAAGCACATGGGCAACGTCGGCAGCACCGATTGCAAGAGCGATGCCGAACCCGGCTGGGACGGGCGTCTTCGATCCGACTGCGTGTGGCTGCAATTCTGGGTGGAACTGTCCACCGAAGCGGACGCGCGGAGGTATCGCGCCTTTCTCAACAATTATGCAGCCGAACAGCAGAACTTGGGCCGGTTCCATTGGCCGCCGCATACGCAATTGCGCGATGTGCGGCAATGGCTGCATTACCGCCATGTCGTACCGAGCGAGGTGCGTATTCTGATCTTGGTCTCCTTCGGATTTCTGCTGGTTTGTTTGATGAATGCCATGGGACTGATGCTGGCGAAAATCATGGGACGTGCGGGCGATATCGGCGTGCGCCGCGCCTTGGGCGCCAGTCGCCGCGCGATATTCGCGCAGTGCCTGATCGAGACGGGCGTGGTGGGACTCGCCGGCGGGCTATTCGGACTGCTGCTGACGGCCTTGGGGTTATGGGCGGCGCGCTCATTGTTGACCAAGGAATTCGTCGCACTGGCTCATCTTGATTGGACCGATACCGGCATTGCGGTGCTGCTCGCGGTGGGGGCCACTGTCTTGGCGGGGCTCTATCCCACTTGGCGGGCGGCGCATGTGCAGCCGGCGTGGCAACTCAAGGCGCAGTAGGGGACTACAGTGGAAATTCGACCGATTCTATCCGCCATGCGCCGCAACAAGTTCGGCGCATTTCTCATCGCCACTCAGATGGCGGTCACTCTGGCGTTTCTGGCCAACGCCCTCACGCTGGTCGAACAGCGCATCGCCTGGAGCGACCGGCCCTCAGGCATGGAAGAGCGCGACATCTTCGTGATGCACACCGAGATGGTCGAGCATTTCAGCGATCTTGCTGCGCGTCAGGCGACGGATATCGAGGCGCTGCGCGCGCTGCCCGGCGTGGCCGATGCCTTCACGACGAACATGTATCCCTTGGAAGGCGGCGGATGGATCGAGACGGTCAATTTGACCCCCGATCAGAAGAGCCCGACGGCGTTCGGCGCGCACTATATGGGGGATGAGCACGCCTTGCACACCATGGGCCTCAAGCTGATCGCCGGCCGCAATTTCTCCGCCGATGAAGTCGCCAATCGCACGGACAGCGATGAACCGCAGGCGAGCGGCTTCATCGTGACCAAGACACTTGCCGCAAAGCTCTTCCCCAACGGCGATGCGCTCGGCAAACCCATATTCGTCGAGAATGTAAAGCCCGTCCCGATCATCGGCATCGTCGATCGCCTGCAGGGTCCGATGACCATTGCGACCGGGTTGTACAGCACCTTTGCCGAGAACTCGGTGTTGACGCCTGATCGGTTGATCAGCGAACACAACGTGTACATGGTGCGGGCACTGCCTGGACAGCGCGATGCCGTCATGAAGTCAGCGGAGGCCAAGCTCCTAGCCATTGATGACAATCGAATACTCAATTCCATCTCCATGGAGCAGGTTCGCGCCGATGCTTACCGCGGCGCGCACGGCCTCATCGTGCTGTTGAGCGCAATTTGCACCGCCTTGCTCGTGGTAACGGCGTTTGGAATCATCGGCTTGACCAGCTACTGGGTTGCACAGCGCCGGCAGCAGATCGGCATTCGCCGGGCGCTGGGCGCCACGCGCCAGGCCATCGTGCGCTATTTTCAAACCGAGAATTTCATGATCGCCGCCGCCGGTGCCGCGGCCGGCATTGCCTTCGCCATCGCATTGAATTTGTGGATGGTGCGCAGCTTCGAAATGGTGCGCATGGACAACACCCGCGCGATTGGCGGCGCCATCGTCATTTTGCTGCTGGGTCAGTTCGCGGTGCTGTGGCCGGCGCTGCGGGCCGCATCCATTCCTCCCGCGCTGGCGACACGCGGCGGCTGATTTGAAAGGGGCTGCTGTGATTCCGCGCGGCACCCGCTAACATGCCCGTATGCGCACCGTGCTCGTCATCGATGATAACCCGGCAGTGGCCCAGGCACTGTCGCTGCTGTTTGGTTTGCATGACATTCGAACCCTGACAGCCTTGTCGCCGCAAAAGGGCTTGGGCGTGTTGGCGCACGAACGCGTCGATCTCGTGATTGCCGACATGAATTTCAGCGCCGATACAACCTCCGGCGAGGAGGGTGCGGTCCTGTTCCGTGCGCTGCGGACTCAGCAGCCTGATTTACCCGTGGTTCTGCTGACCGCTTGGACACACTTGGAATCCGCCGTGCAACTGGTGAAGGCCGGGGCGGCGGACTACATCGGCAAGCCCTGGGACAATGACAAGCTGCTGGCGACGGTTGAGAACTTGCTCGAGTTGGCGGAAACGACCCGCGAGCGCCAACGGCTGCAGGACGAGCAGCGCCGTCGGCGCGAACGCTTGGCCGAACAGTACGATCTGTGCAACATCGTTTTCGCCTCCGACGCCATGGAACGGGTCGTTGAGCTGGCCTGTCGCGTGGCGCGCGCGGATGTTCGCGTGCTCATTACCGGAGCCAACGGCGCCGGCAAGGAGCGCATAGCGCAGATCGTGCACGCGAATTCCGCGCTTCGCGCCGGCCCCTTCGTCGCGGTGAACTGCGGAGCTATTCCTTCCGAATTGATCGAGGCAGAATTGTTCGGCGCGGAGGCAGGCGCCTATACCGGCGCCAACCGGGCGCGCACCGGCCGCTTCGAGGCGGCGAACGGCGGGACTTTGTTCCTCGACGAGATCGGCGATCTGCCGCTGGCGGGCCAGGTAAAATTGCTGCGGGTTTTGGAGACCGGTCAGTTTGAAATGCTGGGCTCGAGCAAAACGCGGACCGCCCAGGTGCGGATATTGAGTGCCACCAATGCGGATCTGCCGGCCCTGATCCGTGAAGGGCGTTTTCGCGAAGATTTGTACTACCGGCTCAACGTCATCGATATAGCGGTTCCCGCGCTGGCGGAGCGTCCGGCCGATATCCTGCCGCTCGCGCGCCATTTTCTCGGCGAACGTCTGCAGTTGAGCGATGATGCAAGCACGGCCCTGCTCGGGCATGACTGGCCGGGCAACGTGCGCGAGCTGCGCAATTCGATCGAGCGCGCCAAGCTCCTGGCACGCGACAGTCTCGTGGTCGCTGCCGATCTGAATCTGCCGGCCGCATCGCGCATCGCGCCGCGCGAAACCGAACATTTCAGCAAAGAAGTGCTCGAGGCCAGCTTGCGCGAGGCCGGCGGGAACATCAGCCGCGCGGCGCAGAGTCTCGGGCTGTCGCGCCAGGCGCTATACCGGCGTTTGGAGCGGTTCAACCTGCGACCCGCCAGCGGTACCTGAGCGGACTCACTGTGAGCCTTAAAGCCAAGCTCGCGCTCCTGCTGATCGTCATCGTCGGCGTCACCGCCGCGGCCAGCGCCCTGACTGCGCATTGGTTCGGCAACCCGCTCCTTGGCTGGCTGCTCATCGTCGCCGCCGCGCTGCTGCCCGTGCTCTGGCTGTCCTCGCGCGTCATGCGGCCGATCCAGCAAATGTTGCGCGCTCTCTCGGGCACCGTGGCCAGCTACCGGGAGGGCGACTTCAGCATATCGTTGGTCGCCGACCGCGATGATGAGCTGGGCGAGCTGATGACGGCGCACAACGAACTGGCGGCGGCACTGCGCGAGCAGCGCGCGCATCTGGTGCAGCGAGAGCTGTTGCTGGACACCGTGATGCAGAATTCGCCGGTGGCGCTGGTGCTGGTCGATGCCAACGACCGCATCGCCTATGCCAACATCGCGGCGCGGCATCTGTTGAGCGAGGGACGCAGTCTTCAAGGCTCGCGATTCAAGGATGCCCTGACCCGGGCCCCGGTGGCATTGCGGGGCGCGGCCGCGACTTTGAGCGACAGCTTGTTTTCCACCGAGATCGACGGAGTCGAAGAAACATTTCACCTCTCGCAGCGCTCGTTCATCCTGCAGGGACGCACGTTCCGGCTGTATCTGCTGAAATTGCTGACCCGAGAGCTCTCCCGCCAGGAGGTGTCGACTTGGAAAAAGCTGATTCGCGTATTGAGTCATGAGTTGAACAATTCCTTGGGGCCGCTGTCCTCTCTCGCGCACTCCGGCGCGGAGATCGCGCGGCGCGGAGATCATGCGGCATTGCCGGCGGTTTTCTCGGCAATCGCGGAACGCGCCGCGCACTTGCATCAATTCGTCAGCGGCTATGCGACCTTTGCCAAGCTGCCGGCGCCGCGGCCGGAAAGCGTGCAGTGGGAACAGTTCGCGGCTGACCTCAAAGGGCAGCAGTCATTTACGCTCGCCGCGCCATTGCCGCAATTGCCGGGGTGGTTCGACCGCGTACAAGTCGAGCAGGCGCTCATCAATCTGCTCAAGAACGCACACGAAGCAGGGGGCGCCTCGGCCGAAGTGGAGCTCTCCATCCTCTGCGACGGCGGCGATCAACGCATCGAAGTGCGCGATCGAGGATCGGGCATGAGTCAAAACGTCCTGGCGCAGGCATTACTGCCTTTTTATTCGACCAAGCGCAGTGGGACCGGGCTGGGTCTGGCGCTTGCCCGCGAGATCGCGGAAGCGCATGGCGGGCGGATTCAATTGGCGAACCGCGAAGGCGGAGGATTGACCGTGGCGCTTGACCTTCCGTGGAGCTCAGGATAATGGGTGTCATCCATGTCGTACGCCACGGTCAGGCGGCTTTCGGTACCGAGCACTATGATCGTCTGACGGAGATCGGTTTTACGCAGGCTCGGCTTCTCGGCGGCTACTTTGCCCGGCGCAATATACGTTTTGATGCCGTCTTCACCGGCACGCTGCGCCGACAGACCGAAACCGCGCAGGGTATCCTCGAGGGCCACCCCGAACCCGGCCCGCGGCCTCTCCAAGAAACCTTCCCGGCGCTGGACGAATACAAACCAGAAGCGGTCATGATGGCCTTCACCGGAAACTTTCCGGCGCCGGCGCCGGCCGCGGCAAGGCGTGATCCGGTGGTCGTGCGCGAACACTTTCGGCTGCTGCGTGAGGCACTGCTCGCCTGGGCCGAGGACCGTACTCAGCCGGAGGGCATGCCGGTCTGGCAAGCCTTTCAGGATGGCGCGGTGGCGGCGCTCATCGAGGCTCGCGCGCGATTTCCCGACGGCAACGTGCTCATTGTCAGCTCGGGGGGGCCCATTGCCGCCATCGTGGCAGCCGCCCTCAACGCGCCTCCGGCGACCGCCGTCGAATTGAACCTGCGCATCCGCAACAGCTCGCTCACCGAGTTCGCTTCGACGCCGCGGCGCCACCATCTGGTCAGTTTCAACGGTTTGCCGCATCTCGATACGAATCCGGACACCACGCTGATCACGTACGCTTGAGCCCAAGAATCGCGGACCAAAGTCAGTCGAAATCCGTTGCGAGGTCCGGATGCTCGCCATGGTGGAACATCCTGTCGATCTGTGCGGCGGTGGTCCTGCCCAAGGACAGCGGCGGCAACTCGTTGCGGGCGAAGAAAGCCACTTCGCTGGTCTCATCGCTGGCGCGCGCCTCGCCGCCGGTGATTTCGCAGATGAAAAACATCTTGTAGATCGAATCGATATGGCGGGACGGATGCCCGCTGCGTTGATAATCGTAAACGGCCGCAATCTTCAAGGCCCGCGCTTGGAATCCTGATTCCTCCGCAATTTCTCTCACGACGCATTCGCCGGCCGATTGATTGACGTCCGCCCAACCGCCGGGGAGCGTCCACTTGCCATCGCTGATTTCACGCACCATCAGCACGCGGCCATCGACGAACGCGGCGCCGCGGACATCCACCTTGGGTGTCGCGTAGCCCTTCTCCTGGCGGAGCAGCTCGAGAATCGATTCATGCTCGCCTGAGGAACCCTGTGCCATCAACAGCGCGGCCAGCTCGCGCAGTCTTTGGTAGCGCTGATGATCGAAGCCATCGGCGGTAAATGCCAGGCCCGTTTGGGCGATGGCCCGCACTTCGCGTGCGATGGTCAACCACTGCGGTTCATCCGACATCTTCAAAATCACCGCAACTTTCAGCGCGGCGCGAAGAATTCGGTGTAGGTCAGGATGCAGTCCTCGGTGAGCTGCACGATATCGGCGAGTTCTGTCGGAACCGTAACCCCGGTGACCTTGGAGTAGATATCCGCCCGCCAATGCGCGACCGCCCGCGGCCATTCGACCGTCAGGCTCAGCAGCTGATAGTTGCTGATTCGAAAAACCTTCACCAGCATCGCGAGCCAGGGCCGAAATTCGCCGAGATCGCCCGCCCGAATCGCGATCGATTTATCGGCGCTTGCCCCTAAGATTTCGAATCGGCCATCGTCGGCGAAGACGCGGCACATGCCCGTAAGATCGCCGGCAATGCGTGCCGCGTGCAGCTGCTGAATCAATCGCTCCGCGACGATGCGCTCGGACACGTTTGTTACTCCCTGGAGGTTGGCCAAAGCCTAAAGGTTAGCCCAGCGCTGCGCGAATTTCGCCGCCGATCTGCTCGAATGCCTTCTGCGCATAGGGAATCACGGCTCCCAAACCATAGAAAAGATGAATCATACCTGGATGGCAAGTGTAGGACACTTCATTGCGCGCTTGGGTCAGACGCTCGAAATAATCCCGCCCCTCATCGCGCAGCGGATCGAATTCCGCCGTATGAATCAGGGTCGGCGGCATGCCCGTCAGGTCCTGCGCGAGCAGCGGGGAGATCAGCGGATTCACAGGGTCTGTGCCTTTGGGTACGTAGTGCATGAGATCATGATCCAGGGTGGCCTGGTCGATGAGATAACCGCTCGAGAATTCGCGTTTCGACGGCGTCGAACGGCTGTAATCGAGAATCGGACAAATGAGCAGTTGCAGCGCGAGTGGCGGGCCGCCTGCCCGAGCCGCCGCCTGACATGTGGCCGTCGCCAACGTGGCGCCGGCGGAGTCGCCGCAAATACCGAGGCGCGCGGCGTCGATGCGGAAATCGGCAGCGTGCCGGCTTATATACCCCACGGCAGCCATGGCATCTTCCAAGGCGGCGGGAAAGGGATGCTCGGGAGCGAGCCTGTAGTCCACCGATAGCACCCGGACTCCGCCGGCATGTGCCAGCGCGCGTGCGATCGAATCGTGCGTGTCCAGGGTGCCGGCGACCATACCGCCGCCATGAAAATAAATGAGCCCGGGCAGCATCTCGGTGTGAACCGGCGAATACAACCGTATGCGCACGGCACCGGCCGGCCCCGGCACGGCGCGTTCCTCTACCCGGTCAACCACGACTTCGGGTCCCGCAAATTTCATGAGGGCCGCAAGCCCCGTGCGCCGCTCCTCAACCGTTGCCCGCCCTGCATCGGGCGGATCGCCCGCCGCAAGCAGGTTCAAGAAGCGTTTGACGCGTGGATCGAGAGGCATCAGCGCCCGGATAATCTTACAGAGCCAATGCCTGTCGTGTCGCCGCAGGCCACTTCTTGAGGTCCAGGCCGTGATTAGCGAACAATGCCACCGCGAGCCGATCGATTCCGAAGGCGACGCAGCTGGTATGCGCCAACTCGCCTTGCTCGTCGCGGATCCCCCACGCCTGCCCGAAATGCTCGCGGTGGTAGTTGAAGCTCATGCACGCGGTAGGCGAAGCGCCGGGATAATAAGGAATCAAGAGCTCGAACTTCAGAGCCTGCTGGCGCTGACTCACGGCCATGACCTGGCCCACTCTGCCGAAGAACGGATCGTTGGCAACGTCCATGGTATGCGGCAGCCCGAGTTCGGCGGCCAACCGCGGCGCTCTCGCCATCCATTTCTCGCGGAACTCCACGATCGCGTCCGGCGCGCCAATTCGGACGAACTCGCGCATGCGGAAGGATTGGAGCCGATCGAGGCTCAAGGACGGCTCATGCCTGAACACGTCGGCCTCGATGTCGAACAACAGTCCGCCGCTCGGCAACCTACCGCGTGCCGCTGCGATCGGATACACCGGATAGCATGCAGCGGGCGACAGCACCAGATCGGAGGAAGTCAGCGAAGTGGTCCAGTCACCGCCGTTGTCATGGCGCTCGACAGCCGCGCGCATGGAGGCTTCGGAGCCGTGCAAGGCGCAGACGCAACCGAGCAAATTGGGAAAGCTCTTCAGGTAACCGGATTTCTCGAGCTGCGTGCGGCTCATCACCGGCGGAAACCGCATGATTTCCGCCTTGGGATCGCGCTGCCGGGTGATGTACGTTTCGAGTCGCTCGACCAGCTCCACGTACAGTGCCGTGCGCGCGTAGACCCCGTCGACGCCCATCGGCCGGAAAAGCTGATCGGCAAGGTGGGCGAGCGGATAGGGCGCGGTGCTATCGGGCGACACGGTGGGATCAGCCACTGATCGACGAGGGCAGCGGGGTCATCAGCGACGTCGTGGCGAGATTCGTCAGAATGCGGTCGTTGCTGATCATGATCGGTGCGGAGAGCACATCGCGCAGCAGGCGGCCGATGGTGAATTCAGTGTCGTTGCGATACCCCGATAGTCCGCAAGCACGCAGCGAGGTCAGCACCGTCGTCACCGCAAGTTCGGATACCTGTACCTTGGTCAAGGTGATCATCGCCTGAAATTCCAAGGAAGCGATCGCCTTGTCATCCGACATGATCGCTTCGTAACTGCGCAGGCTGGCGGACAGCACGCCGCGAAGCGTGCGCAATGCCGATACGGCCTGAGTGAAGTGCGCGGCGCCGGGCGGCAGTTGGCCGTTCGATTGGCGCACCACGTGGCGCACGAAGGCCTGTGCCTTTGCCGTTGCAGCGGCGGCGATTCCCGCCCATACGGAACCCCACAGCAGGTGCGCAAACGGCACCATGGTTTGCACGTGAATTCTTTCGTAAGGCTCGGGCAGGATTTGTCCGGCCGCGGCACGGGCGCGCAGCGTGAAGCCTTCGCTGTGCGTGCCGCGCATGCCCAAGGTGTCCCACACCTGCAATCTCTCGAGGGTGTAGTCCGCCTTCAACAGCACCAATAGCACCTGGTCATTGCCCGGCGCGTCGGCAGCACGCCGGGCGGTCGTCACGATGCCATCCGCCTCCACGGCGTATGAGATGACCGTGGCCTTGCGTTCGAGGGTGATCTGCGCCCCGTCGTGCTCGACGGCGGCTTCGCTGGAACGCACATTGCCCCCGGCCTGGCCTTCCGTGGTCGAGGATGCCATGAGCAATTGTTCGGCGGCGATGTGCCGCAAGATGCGCTCGTGCACGGGATCGTTCTTGAAGTGACGCACGATGCACCCCATCTTGATTTGATGCATTGCGTAAATCAGGGCGGTCGAAGAACAAGCCTGGCCAAGGATGTAGCAAACATCCGCGATTTCCGCGATGGTGGCGCCTTCGCCGTCCAAGGAGTGCGGAACCTGGATGCCGAGGAGGCGCTGCTTGCGAAGCTCCGCGAAGGCTTCACCGGGGAAGCGAGCGTCGGCGTCCACCGGCGCCGCATGGGAACTGGCCACGTCGGCAGCCGCTCGGGCACGCGCCGTCAGATCGCTTTGCCGAGCGCTGGGAATTCGGACACCGGGTAGCCGGTGGGTCTCTACTGCCATAGCGAACGAGCCTCGTGGCCTTAGAAGCGAAGGATTATGCGGGCCCTACCGCAGTCCGACAATCAGCGCTCGTCCTACAAACATATGTAAAAGCTGCGGCGTATTCCGTATCCTGCGCTACAGGTATGATCGGTCGTGGTTTCTTCGGGAGAAGCATCGAGTGGATTCGCAGGCGAAGGAAGGCGTGAGCGACCGGCTGATTTCGCTCGTCAGGGCTGTATTGGGGGCAGGCACCGTGGTTCCAACGCCGTTTCCGCTGGACGCTCAACTGAGCGATTTAGGGATAAGTTCCTTGAAAATGGTGAACCTGATGCTGGCGGTCGAGGTGGAATTCGACATCGGCATCGCACAGGGGGACATCACCCCGGAGAATTTCCACTCACTGTCGTCCATCGAGGCGCTCATCGACCGCACCTTGTCGCTGCGCGCTTAAGGGGCCTTAAAGGGCCCTTGAGACCCTTGATGCCCCTCATTGAGCGCGGCGATCAGCGCGTTCACGTCTTCTGTCCCGGTCTCGCCATTCGTCGCGCATATCCGCACCACGTCGCGGCCCTCGAACGACGTGGGTGCGACCCAGGCTTTACCGGAGCCCACCACGCGACGCACCAGGGTTCGCACGTCCCCGAAGCCGGCAGGGGGTATGGCGTTAAGGACCGCCAGGGGCGAATCGTTGGCGATGGTCCAGCCTGAGGCCACCAGCCCCTCCTTGACGCGGTCGATGACTTGCACGCTGCGCTCCACATGCGCGCCCAGGCCCCCCCAACCGGCTGCCGTCAAGGCGAGGAACAAGCGCAGACCTAAGAATCGTCGTGACCATTGCACGCTGTTCAAATACGGATCCACGCCCGGGATGCTCGAGGGCATGAAGCTGGTCGAGGCGTGAAAAGCCTCGGACAACAGGTCGCCGCGCGTGGTCAAGAAAATGGCGCATCCCATGGTCGTCGCCAGCCATTTGTGCGCGTCGATGGTGATCGAGTCGGCGCGTTCGATGCCGCCGAGCACGCCGCGCAGGCGATTCGAAGCCAGTGCGGCGCCGCCCCAGGCGGCGTCAACGTGGAACCAAAGGCCCTGCTGTTCCGCGAGGTCCGCGCACGCATGCAAGGGATCGATCATCCCGCCGCCGGTGGTTCCGGCCGTGGCGATGATCATCAGCGGAACGGCCCCTGCTGCGCGATCCTCGGCGATCGCCCGCAGCAGCGCCTGCGGATCCATCCGGCCGCAGCCGTCCGTATCGACCAGGCGCAATGCCGCACGTCCCACGCCCGCTTGATGCGCTATTTTCAGCCACGCGATGTGGCAGTCGCGGGATGTATAGAATTTTACCGGCCCCGCAAATGCGCGCGCGCCTTGGTTCGAGAAATTCGCATGAGCGGCGGTCAGCGCACAGAGCAGCGCGGTGAAGTTTGCCTCGGATCCGCCCGTCGCAAAGTGTCCGGTTGACTCTTCGCCGAAGTTGGCGCGGCGCGCGACGGCCCGGATCATATGGCTTTCCAATGCCACGGGCACGGGCGAGGAAGCGGAACTGGCGAGCTGCGGATTGAAGCTTGCGGCGATATGATCGGCACATTGCGCGGGGAAATTTGCGCCCGGATTGAACAGTCCGAAGTAGCGCGGGTTCGCCATTTGCACGATGCCATGTTCCATGCGCTCGATCGTCCACCGCAAGGCATCCTCGAGCGGCCGCGGCCTGCTGAAATCGAACGTTTCCAGCTCGGCGCGGAATTTTTGCATGTCGATGGTCGGCGCGACCGGCCCGGCCTGCACGCGCCTCAAGGATGCTTGCAACTCGAGGGTGAGCCAGCTCCCGATCCGCTCCCGGTCCGAGGCTTGCGGGAATAACGCCGGAATCGCATCCGGCAATGATTTCTGGTTCACACAGCGACGCCGAGCGCTTGATCCAGATCGACCAGGATGTCATCGATGTGTTCGATGCCCACGCTCAAGCGAATACTGCCGGGGCCGACTCCAGCGGCCAGTTGCTCCTGCGGCGACATTTGCCGGTGGGTCGTCGATGCGGGATGGCACGCCAGGGATTTGGCGTCGCCCAAATTGACCAAGCGCTTGAACAGCTTGAGCGCATTGTAGAAACGCATGCCGGCCGGCAATCCACCGCGTATATCGAATGTCATGAGGGAGCAGGCCCGGCCGCCCAGATATTTTTGCACCAGGGGGTAGTAGGGGCTGTCGGGAAATCCGGCGAAATTCACGGATTCCACGCGCGCGTCGGCGCGCAGAAACTCGGCAACTTTCAGGGCATTTTCCACATGCCGATCGACGCGCAAGGCCACCGTTTCTATGCCCTGCAGCAGCAGGAATGCACTCATCGGGGAGAGTACGGCGCCCACCGTGCGTTGGTACACGCTGCGGCAGCGGCCGATGAAAGCGGAAGCGCCATAGTGATCGGTGTAGACCAGACCGTGATACGACTCATCGGGCTCCGTGAACATGGGATAACGCGCCGCATGGGCATTCCATGGAAACCGCCCGCAGTCGACAATGATGCCGCCGAGCGTGGTGCCGTGGCCGCCCATGAACTTCGTCAAGGAGTGAATGACAATGTCCGCGCCATGATCGACGGGCCGGACCAACATCGGCGTCGCCACTGTATTGTCGACGATCAACGGCATGCGGTGACGATGAGCGAGCGTCGCGAGCGCCTCGAGGTCGCACACGTTGCCCGCCGGATTGCCGACGGTCTCACAAAAAATGGCGCGGGTATTCTCGTCGATCAACGTTTCAAGATCGGCGGCACGGTCGGATTTCGCAAACCGCACCTCAATCCCCATCTTCGGCAGGATGTGGGCGAACAAGGTGTAGGTCGTGCCGTAGAGCTGCGGAACCGAGACGAGATTTCGACCCATCTCCAGCGCGTTCATTGACGCATAGAAAAGCGCCGTTTGTCCCGAGCTGACGCTCAATGCGCCAACTCCGCCCTCGAGTTCGGTGACCCGCTGCTCCAGGACATCGTTGGTCGGGTTGCTGATGCGTGAATACCGATGTCCCGGGACTTCCAGGTTGAACAACGCGGCACCGTGCTCCGCGCTATCGAAGGAGTAGGCGGCCGTTTGATAAATCGGCACGGCGACGGCCTTGGTCGTCGGGTCGGAGTCGAAGCCCCCGTGGATTGCGATGGTTTCGCGCTTCATGCCTGGAAATTTTCGGTTTCTGAAATGCCCCAGTGTATATCGAACGATGCGGGTAGTCGTGGTAAGGTGCGCAATCCTCAAGATGACGTTTAATTGACCATTTCCGTGACGCAGCCCGGTGACGTCGATTCAAAATTCGCCCGCGACGCCTGGCTTCGGGCGCTGGCGAAGACGGCGGGCATCGGCGATCAGCGTGTGACGCTTCCCGAGCTGATCGGCCGCTTAAGCCTTGAATTCGATGCAGCGCCCGCGCTGGCATCCACCGAAGCGTCGCTGACCTACCGCCAGTTGGGCATTCGGTGCAATCAGTATTCCCGCTGGGGCGCATCAAAGGGCCTGAAAAGCGGCGATGCCGTATCGCTGCTGATGGCGAACTGCGCCGAGTATCTACCCATTTGGCTTGGCTTGACGCGCATCGGCGTTGAGGTCGCGCTGGTCAACTCTCAACTCGAGGGCAGCGTATTGGCGCACTCGATCAATATCGTTCACCCAAAATATCTGCTTGTGGGCGCGGATCTTGCGCCCCGTGTGGCTGCAATCCGCTCGCATCTGCCGGCGAGCCTGGCCTGCCGGGTGTTTGGATCGAGCACCCTGGATCTGAAGCCCATGGAGCCTGAACTGGCGGCCGTGGCGGGAGAGGCGCTGCGTTCATCGGAGTGCGCGGCACCCGCCATCGACGCGACTGCCTTGTATATCTATACCTCGGGTACGACCGGCTTGCCGAAAGCGGCGAAGGTCAGCCACTACCGTCTCATGCAGTGGAGCCATTGGTTCGCCGGCATGATGGACACCCGCCCAAGTGATCGCATGTTCAATTGCCTGCCTCTTTATCACGCCATCGGGGGTGTGGTGGCTACGTTCGCGACGCTGGTGAGCGGCGGGAAGGTGGTGATCCGCCGGCGATTCTCGGCGTCCGATTTTTGGCGGGATGTGCGCGATGAACGCTGCACGCTGTTTCAGTACATCGGCGAGTTGTGCCGCTACCTGGTCAACACGCCGTACCAGCCCATCGAGAACGAACATTCGCTGCGAATGGCGTGCGGCAATGGTTTGCGGCCGGAAGTCTGGGAACCTTTCAAGACGCGGTTCCATATTCCGCGCATTCTCGAGTACTACGCGTCCACCGAAGGCAATTTTTCCTTGTACAACTGCGAAGGGCAGCCGGGCGCCATCGGACGGATACCGGCGTTTCTGTCAAGCCGCTTGCAGGTGGCATTGCTGAGATTCGACCCCGAAACATCGGAACCGCGGCGCAACTCGCAAGGCTTCTGCGAACGCTGCTTGCCCGATGAAATCGGTGAAGCGGTGGGACTGATCCCAGAGGCGCGCGGCCACCGCGCGGGCCGATTCGAAGGCTATGCCGACGCGGAAGCATCGGAGCGCAAAGTGTTGCGCAATGTCTTCAGGGAGGGCGATGCATGGTATCGCACGGGCGATCTGATGCGCCGTGATGAGCGCGGCTTCTACTACTTCGTTGATCGTGTCGGGGAAACCTACCGTTGGAAGGGTGAGAACGTCTCGACCGCGGAAGTCTTGACCGCGCTCACGGCGAGCCGCGGCGTCATGGACGGGGTGGTTTACGGCGTCATCGTACCGGGCGCCGACGGCCGTGCCGGGACCGCGGCGCTCATGGTGAATGGTGAATTTGATCTCGCCGCGTTTCGCGCCGAAGTCGCGACGCGCCTGCCCCCTTATGCGCGCCCGGTATTCTTGCGGATTGTCTCGACGCTCGAGGCCACGGCGACCTTCAAACCGCGCAAGCAGGATCTGGTGCAGGCCGGCATTGATCCTGCCCGGGTCAGCGATCCGCTCTACTTCGATGATCCACGATCGCAGCGCTACGTGCCCCTCGATGCTGCACTATTCGCGGCGATCTTGAGCGGTGAGCTAAGAATTTAAGCTGAGATGAGAATCCAACTCAAGTCGGTTCTGGTTCGCCGACCTGTGCTATGGCGTTTGCGATGGGAATCTGCACGATGAGCAGCGTGCCGCCGGAAGCCGGGCTCCTCACATCCAAGCGCCCGCCCAGTGCGCGAACTCGATGGCGCATCGACGCGAGACCGTGGGAGGCTATCGCCATGAATTGGCCCGCCGGAATGCCGATGCCGTCATCGGAAATGCGCATCAGCAGGGTTTCATCGTCCATGTCCAGGCTGATGTCCGCGGTTCTCGCGCCCGAATGTTTCAAGATATTGCTGAAGGCCTCCTGCGCGATTCGAAATAGCGCGATCGAGGCTTCCGACTTGAAGCGCGGCTCCTCGTCGGGATAGGACTCGACGCACTTGAGCCCTGCGTTTCCGCAGGTTTCCTTCATTTGCCAGCGCAGCGCGGCGAACAAGCCCACATTGTCCAGCAGCGTCGGGCGCAGCTCCTCGATGATTCGCCGCTTCAAATCGACCCCGGCGGCAAGGTTTTGCTGCACGCGATCGAGCCGCAGCTTCAGGTCAGGATCATTCTTGCCGAGATGCTGTTCGGCCCAGGAGATGTCCATGCGCGCGCCCACCAGCAGGCCGCCGAGCTCGTCGTGCAACTCGCGCGCCAGGCTGGCCTTCTCGCGTTCCGCGACATTTTGCAAATGAGTGGAGAGCTCGACCAGCTCGCGGGTCCTATCTTCGACCTGACGCTCGAGCTGCAGCTTCTGATCACGCAACTCCGCAGTGAGCGCCGCGCGCCGACGCATATCCAGCCACACCAGGCGCGAGGCGACGAACACCAGCAGCATGTTGAAGATCGTGCCGGACAACGTAATCCAGCGGCTCAGGGTCAGCGAACCGGTCCAATGCGCCGTCGCGGCGCTGTGCTCAATGGCTTCGCGATCGCGCAGCTGATCCAGAATGCCGCCGATCATCGCGCCGGTATCGGACCCGACGCTGGATTTCACGAGCGCAACCGCCGCCGGCACTCCCTGGGTCTGCTGAATCGCCAGAATCATCGATAGATCCGCAAGCCGTTTGCCGATCAGGACATGCAAGTCTCGCACCTGGCCGAGTCCCGCGTCCGATCCGGCATACGCCAGGCGCAGCTCTTCCAATCGCGGTTCTACCTCGGTCACGGCTCGGTTGTAGGCCTCGACGTAACGCCTGTCTCCGGTGAGCAGGAACCCGCTCTGCGCACCGACGGATCGCGCCAGCGAATTCTGCAATGCCTCGATACCCTGCTCACGCGCTGCGGACTTCTGCAGCCGCTCGCCCGCCTCCTGCAGCCGCTGCTGGCCCTGGCCGGTCACAAAAAATAGTGCGGCCAGGAAACTCACGATGAGAAACGGAGGTATGGCCACGTACCAGCGGCCCAAGCCATCCAATGCTTCGTTCAAGAAGTTCACGCGAATCATTCTGTAAACAAACGCTGCGCCTGTCCATGGCCGCCGCGCTCGAGGGGTCGAACTTTGTAAAATTTACCCGCTCAGAAGGTCGCCAAGCTCACCGTATCGGTCACATCGTCCACGGTGCAGGTGACCGGCGAGGCAATGATCGGTACCCGAGGCCGGTCTTTCAGCCATGTCTCGAAGGACTCCGCGGACATGGGCATTGCATAGAAGTATCCCTGCGCAACGTCGCACCCGAACTCGCGCAGCCGGGCGGCCGCGGCGGCGGTCTCGACGCCCTCGGCCACGACCCTCAACCCCAAACCATGTCCCATATCGATCGCCGAGCGCACAACGGTCGCAAACTCGGGATCGGATTCCAGACTCTGGGTGAAACTGCGGTCGATTTTCATTTCGTGCACGGGCATGCGCGCCAGATGGCTCAGCGAGGAATATCCCGTGCCGAAATCATCGATCGACAAACTCACGCCCAATGCCGCAATGGCGTGGAGCATGTGCAGCGCCCGGGCGGGATCTTCGATGGCCCCGCTTTCGGTCAGCTCCAAGGTGAGCAGCGTCGGTGCCAGCTGGTGGCGGCACAATAGCAAGGCGACCCGGGAGTCGAAGCGTGAGTCGCCGATGTCCTCGGCGCTGATATTCACGGCCAGGTTCAGCGCCATCCCTGAGCGTTGCCACTCCGCCGCTTGCGCCATCGAGTGATCCAGAGTCCACCGCGTCAACCAGCGTATGAACCCGGTCTGTTCGGCGAACGGGATGAAATCCGCCGGATTCAGCAAGCCGCGCAGCGGATGCTGCCAGCGAAGTAGAACTTCGGCGCCCGCGACGCGGCCGGTGCTCAGTTCGATTTTCGGCTGGAAGTACAGGCGCAACTCATCGTGCTCAACCGCGCGGCGCAACTCGCCCAGTAAGGAGAGTTGATCCCGGGCCGCGGGCTTGAGCGCCTCCGCGTAAATCGACAGTGCGCGCTTCTCACGCCGCGCGCATTCCAACGCCAAATCCGCGCACCGCATCAGCTCGTCGTGCGATGAGGCGCCATCGGCCGACAGGGCCAATCCCAAGGTTGCGCTGATGTCGATTGGCTGGGCTTCCACGATCACCGGCTCGGCCAGTGCCAGCAGCAGCGAGGTGCCCCAGGCGTGCAGACCTGCGCGGTCGTTCAGCTTGGTAAACGCGGCGAACTGGTCGGCCGCAAGCCGTGCAACCGCAGAATTGACGGAAGGCACCGCGGCGATGCGCGCCGCGATTTCGATGAGCACCGCATCACCCACGGAGTATCCCAAGTGCTCGTTGATGCGGCGAAATCGATGCAGATTGATGACCACCACGCCGATAGGCGGGCCGTCGGCATCGCGCAGCGCATCGCTGAGCGCGGCACCGAAGGCGGTCCGATTCATCAGCCCTGTCAGAGTGTCTTCGTAGGCCAGGCGCCTGATGGATTGATCGCGCGTTTGGACGGCCGTTTGCATCAGGTGCAGACCTTCGGCGAGCACGCCCAGTTCGTCGCCGCGCTGGACGTTCTGCGGAGCATCGTAGGTTCCGGCGCGCATCCGGTCGACCACCTTGGTCAGATCCTGCAGAGGGCGCGTGATGTTGCGCGCCAGCCAGAAGGCAGCGACGGCAAAGGCGACCAGACTCACGCCCGCGATCACGAATAAAACTTTTGTGAGGCGTTCGAATGGCGCGCGCGCGTCCGCCAGCGAACGCGACAGCACGGCAACAATCTCGGTGTCGCCCACCTTGGACATTTCAATGCGGCGCGTAACCACGTCCGTGGTTCGCAGGGCGCCGTCGGATACGGTGCTGACGACATCCGTCCAGCGGCCGCCGGCACTGACGGACAATGTCACGGCGAGGCCCGTGATGTCGGCCAACTCGTGCGCAGCCTTATTGTCAATTTCAAAACCCATGGCAATCGAGGCCACGGGCAGCGGGCTGCGCACCGCCACGGTCACGATTTGGTAAATGCGCCCGCTGTCCACCATCATGCTTGCCGCGTTATCCGCGGCACCGCTGCTTTCCTGCCGCGATGATATGGGATAGGGGGCGCCTGCGGGCAGGTGGGTACCGGAGGCCGCAATGACCTTGCCGTTCAGCGAAGTGAGTACGACCAGCGCCGCGCCGATGCGCTCGCCGCTATTCTCCAGCGCCGAAGCCAGGGTATCGGTGTCGCGCGCAGCGACCGCCGCGCGGAAGCCATAGTCGGCGGCAACGGCTTGTGCCGCTTGAGTGAGCTGTCGGCGATTGTTTTCCAGCAGGCGCGAGAAGACCATCGCGCCGACGTCGAGCTGCCGCTGGACTTCGCGCTCCGCGCTGTCCCGGTTGGTGGCCAGCACCGCGCCGAGGGCAGCCGCCAGCACCGCCGCCAGCAACAGCAGAAAAGTAACGGCGATTCGGGTCCGCAGCGCCAATGTCTTTCGCTCCCACCGCTGGCTCGTAGGCTACACAGCCAAGGTTAAGCGGCTTGGGCCGGCGCAGGCTGTGCGTTTGCACACAATACCCGCAGGGCGCCCGGGATCGGGTGCGTGACCCAGGTCTCACATCGCTTACACTAGCCCGCTTCATGCCCATCGTTCGCCTCGAAAAAGTCTCCTTGAGCTTCGGCCTCAAACCCTTGCTCGACGATGTCAGCCTGCAGCTGCGCCGGAGCGAACGCGTTTGCCTGCTGGGCCGCAACGGCGAGGGGAAGTCTTCGCTTTTGCAATTGATAGCGGGAAAAATGTTGCCCGATGGCGGCGAAGTGTGGGTGCGTCCGGGCGCTCGGATCGCAAGCCTGGCGCAGGAGGTCTCGCCCGCCAGCGACGCGCGGGTACGCGATGTGGTGCTCGGCGGCGTCGAATCGAAGACGGCGGAAGATGCGTGGCAGTCTGAGTTGCAGGTTGATCAGGTGTTGTCACGCTTGGAGCTGGCGGGTGATGCCTTGATGAGCTCCTTGTCCGGCGGCTGGCGCAGGCGTGTGATGTTGGGCCGCGCGCTGGTCGCCGCCCCCGACGTCTTGTTATTGGATGAGCCGACCAATCATCTGGATATCGAGGCCATCACATGGCTCGAGAACATGATGCTGGATTTTACCGGGGCGTTGTTCTTTGTGAGCCACGATCGCTCGTTTGTGCGCCGTTTGGCCACCAAAATCGTCGAATTGGATCGGGGACAGCTGCGCGTTTGGCCCGGCGGCTACGATGACTATGTTTCACAAAAGCGCGCAGCCCTCGAGGTCGAGGCCAAGCACGCGGCCTTGTTCGACAAGAAATTGGCGCAGGAAGAGGTGTGGATCCGCCAGGGCGTGGAGGCGCGGCGCACCCGCAACGAGGGCAGGGTACGCGCGCTCGAGCAATTGAGAATTCAGCGGCGCGAGCGGCGCGAGCGTATTGGCACGGTGGAGTTGCGTGCACAGGACGCGTCGCCCTCCGGCAAGCTGGTGTTCGAGGCGAAACACGTCACGCACTCTTTCGGCGCCGCCCCGATCATTCGCGACTTCTCAGCGCGCATACAGCGCCAAGATCGCATCGGCATCATCGGGCCGAACGGATGCGGCAAGACCACGCTGATCAAGCTGTTGGTCGGCGAATTGGAGCCGGCATCGGGCCTGATCAGGCGCGGCACGAACCTGCTGCCCGCTTACTTCGATCAACAGCGCGAGCAATTGGACCCCGATGCTTCCATCATGGACAACGTGACCGGCGGCAGCGGCGACACCGTGACCATCGACGGCCAGGCGCGGCACGTATCAGGCTACCTTCGCGATTTTCTGTTTCCGCCGGAGCGTCTGCATGCACCGGTGAGCATGCTGTCGGGCGGCGAACGCAATCGTTTGCTGCTGGCGCGCCTATTCGCCCGTCCCAGCAATCTTCTGGTGATGGACGAACCCACCAATGATCTCGACGCGGAAACATTGGAGCTCTTGGAAGAATTGGTGGCGGACTATGCCGGGACGCTGCTGCTGGTCAGTCATGACCGCGCTTTTCTCGACAATGTGGTCACCAGCACGCTGGTGTTTGAAGGCGACGGACAGATCAATGAGTACGTCGGCGGCTACACCGATTGGTTGCGTCAGCGAAAGGTCGCAGCGCCGGCCGCTGCCTCGGCGGCGGCGCCTAAGCCCTCGGCGTCGGCCACAAGCCGCGCTGCGCCCAAGCTCAAGCGCCTGTCCTACAACGAACAGCGCGAGCTCAAGCAGTTGCCCGAGAAAATCCAACGCCTGGAAGCGGAACAAGCGCAGCTCAACGCGCTGATCAGCGATCCTGCCGCCTTCCAGCGCAACAAGGCAGAAAGCAATCTTGCGCTTCAGCGCTTGCAAGCCCTGGCGGCGGAACTCGAAACCGCGTACTCGCGGTGGGACATGCTCGACAGCTCGGCAGGCTCCGCGCGGGCTTAGCGGCGGATGTAGCGGCGCGGTATCAGCAGCGCGGTCTCAGCGGCGCGGCCGCCCGCCCCGAAGCAGATCATTGGGATTGGGAAGACCGGCCCCTCCCGCGTCGGGGATCAGCAGCGAGGAGGCTTGCTCGCGGCGCATCTCTTGCAGTTCCCGCATGGTTTGTTGGACCGCTTGCTCCGCGGTCGCGCCAAATTTCTCAATGGCGGCACTCAACGTGGCGGCATCGAGTTCGAAACTGATGGGCACGCCGCCCATCGGCGTCATGACCTGCGCCTGCCCCACGAATATCACCGGCCGCTGGTCGTCCGCGGTGCCGTCGGCGTTCACCGGGGTCAATCTGCGGATGGTGCCGACCTTCCGATCGGTGAATGTTTCCTCCCGATAGACTTGCGTCGAGTCCATGGTTGCCTGTCGGACCTCGTTGCCGGAACTCATGAATGCACACCTCTTTGCGATCGATTCGATGCCCAACCCTAGCAGTTTTCTGCGTTGTCATGGAGGCCTGATACGATACCGGGCTTGGCACACTCGACCTCAGCACCCAAGTTATCCATTTGGAGCACCCTTTTAGGTGTTGCTCTTTTTGGGCTGGCGCTGTTCGTGCTGCATCACCTGCTCGGCAAGTATCATTGGAGCGACATTCTAGGGCGCGTCCACGCAATCTCGAACGCAAAATTGTTGCGCGCGGCATTCTTCACGTGCGCAGGCTACGGTTGCCTGACCTTGTACGATGCGCTCGCGGTCCGTTTCGCGGGCGCACACATTCCCTATCCGCGCGTCGCCTTGATATCGTTCATGGGATACGCGATCGGCCACAACGTCGGGCTGAATTCGTTGAGCGGCGGGGCGGTTCGCTATCGCGCCTATACGGCGCTGGGCTTGAGCGCCAAACAGATCGCGACCATCATCGCATTCGGCACGCTGACTTTTTTCCTCGGGGCCGGTGTGCTGCTCGGCGCATCGCTGCTGTCGAATGCGGGCATGTCCGGATCGATACTGCATGTGCATGCATGGCTGGCCCTTGCGGCCGGCGTCTTGCTGCTGACGGGCGTCGCCGGCTATCTGTGGCTGGTCTGCACCCGCCACGCGCCATTGCAGTTCCGGCGCATCGTCATTCCCGTGCCGAAACCGGCGGTTGCGTTCGCACAGATCGGCATCAGCTGTATCGACATGTTGTGCGCCACCAGCGTCTTATTCGTGCTGCTGCCGCGCGAAGCCTCCATCAGCTTCTTTGCCTTTGCGGGCGTGTACCTGATAGCGCTCGCCGCCGGCGCCATCAGCAATGTTCCCGGCGGCATCGGCGTGTTCGAATTCGTCCTATTGCTGCTGCTGCCCGCGGTGCCCAAGGATGCTCTGTTGGGTGCGCTGGTGGCCTACCGCGCCATCTATTATTTCGCGCCCTTCGGCCTGGCCCTCGTGCTGCTGGGCGCGCATGAGGTCTGGATACACCGCGCGCCGGTGATCCGCACTGCGCGGCTGGTCCGGGCCTTCCTCATTGCCGTCACTCCGCAGGTCATCGCCATCGCCGTATTCCTTGCGGGCGCCGTGTTGCTGTTTTCCGGCGCCACGCCCGCCCGTGGCAGCCGCCTGGCATTGCTGCGGGATTTTGTGCCGCTGTCGGTGCTGGAACTGTCGCATCTCCTCGGCAGTGTCGTGGGCGTCGGGTTGCTCATCATCGCCCATGGTTTGTACCGGCGGCTGCACACGGCATGGTGGATCACCATCTGGTTGCTGTGCGCCGGGGTCCTGTTGTCTCTGCTCAAGGGCTTCGACTACGAAGAGGCGACCATCTTAGGGTTGGTGGTCATCCTTCTGACGGTGGCGCGCACGCGCTTTCGGCGCCGCGCCTCGCTCATCGAGCAGCACTATTCCAGCGCGTGGATCGTGGCTTTTTTTCTGGTGTTGCTGACGGCAGGATGGCTGGTGCTTTTCGCGTATCGGCATCTACGCTATGACAATGAACTTTGGTGGCAGTTTGCCTTCCACGCCTCGGCACCCCGCAGCCTGCGCGCCTCGCTGCTCGCCGTCATCATTGCCGCCGCGTACGGCTTGTGGCGCGTGCTGCGGCCCGCGCCGCCGCGGTTTTCCGCGCCGCTGGAGGCGGATTTGGAATGTGTGGCGGAGTTGATCGAAAAGGGCGAGGACACGACGGCGAACCTTGCGCTGCTCGGCGACAAGAATCTGCTGTTCAACAAGGACCGCACCGCCTGCATCATGTTTCAGTCGTCGGGCAGCAGCTGGGTGGCGATGGGTGATCCCATCGGGCCTGCCGATCTCGGCGAAGCGCTGGCCTGGGAGTTCATGGAGGATTGCGACGGCATGGCGGTCTCTCCGGTGTTCTACCAGGTCACTCCCGAGCGGCTGCCCTTGTACATCGATCTGGGCTTGAATTTGAGCAAGCTTGGCGAGGAAGCGCGAGTCCCGCTCGAGAGCTTCTCGCTGGAAGGCGCGGCGCGGGCGGATCTGCGCCAGACACACCGCCGCGCGGGCCGCGACGGAGCGAGCTTTGAAATGACCTTACGCGCCGATGTGCCGGCAATTCTGCCGGATCTGCGCGCGGTTTCGGATTCGTGGCTGCAAGCCAAGAATACCGCCGAGAAACGCTTTTCCTTGGGATATTTCGATGAGCGCTACATTGCGCATTTCGACGTCGGCGTGGTCCGCCACCAGGGAGCCATCGTTGCCTTCGCCAACCTGTGGCGCGGCGGCTCGCGCGAATTGTCGGTGGACCTGATGCGCTATAACGACGCCGCGCCAAAGGGCGTCATCGATTTCATGCTGATCGAATGCATGCTGTGGGGCCGGGCGCAGGGCTTCCGCTGGTTCAATCTCGGGATGGCGCCGCTGTCGGGACTGGAGGAGCACGCGCTGGCTCCCGCCTGGCACAAGCTTGGGCGCATGGTGCAGCGCTACGGTGAAACGTTTTACAACTTCGAGGGCCTGCGCAAATTCAAGGAGAAATTCGACCCGATTTGGCGCCCTCGCTATCTGGCGGCGCCGGATGGTCTCGCCATGGCGGGCGCTTTGCTCGACGTGACCGCCTTGATATCGGGCGGCGTGCGCAACGTGCTGCGAAAGTAGCCAGGCTCCTAGGCGAACTGAGTCTCGATTTTCTGCGCGACCTCGCGCATCTTCGGCAGGAATTGCTCCACCGCCGTTCGCAGCGGCACCGCGGTGGCCGCGTATCGAACCGTGACGGTTGCTAAAATTCGCTCCTTGGCGCGAACCGGAATGGCCAGGCTGGTCTCCTCCGATACGCGCCGCGCGCGATGCGCCATGCCAAAGCCCTGCGTTCGCGTTTCGCTGAGCAATCGCTCGACTTCAATCCGATTGCGCGCCAGGCGATCTTCAGGCAGCGACGAGCGCGCCAGCAACTCGAGCATGGCATCGCGTTGTTGTGTCGAGCAGAACGCCAGATACGCGCGCCCCGCGGCTGAGGCCAGCATCGGTACGCGAACGCCGGCACTGTACTGCTCCAACGCCAGAGGACTTTGGCGGTCCGTGGTTTCGCGGATCATCATGGTCGAACCGGAGGGCGTCGCGACCGCCACGGGCCAGATGATCTGGGCACCGAGGGTGGCCAGCAGCGGTTTGGCGATGTGCGCGACCAACGCTTCGTCATCGAAGCCGTCCGACAGGGCCCGCACCATGATCGTCGGCCGGTAGCAGTCATCGTGCGCGTCGCGGGCAACATAGCCGGCAAGGCGCAGGGTTTCCAAAATGCGATAGGTCGTGGTGCGGGGCAGGCCTACGGCGGCGGCCAGCGTGTTGATGGCCGCGCGCTCCAGGCGATTCAGCTCCGTCAACACGTCCAGTCCGCGATTTAGGGCGCGGATGGGTCGGGTCGAATCCCGGGCCCCTTCCTCTTGCGAAACCAAGTGCGAGTCAGTATGCGGGGTAACTTCTGCGTGCATCATCCCTATATCCTTCAGGCTTGACAGTTTTGGCTTACCAAACAAGGGCATACGCCTCGCAAAGCCTTCACTCGGCGTGCGTTGGGGACCCGGTCTCTCCATATGTACCTTCTGGATGGAATCTGGTTGCTTAAGATGGCAGGGTTTTGCCCTTACCCCAAGACAGCAGCGCATTCAGCTACAATCCGCGGCCCGAATAATGCTGAGAAGTAAGGAATCAGGCTTGAAATGTCGGAACAATACGTCGAAACGGTCATCATCGGCGCGGGCCCCGTCGGCCTCTTTCAGATCTTCGAACTGGGCCTTCTTGGCATCAGCACGCACATCATCGATTCCTTGAGCTTGCCGGGCGGTCAGTGCACTGAACTCTATCCGGACAAGCCGATCTACGACATTCCGGCGCTGCCCATTTGCGGCGCGCAGGAATTGATCGATCGCCTCCTCGAGCAAGTGAAGCCCTTCAATGCGACCTTTCATTTGGGCCAGGAAGTGACCGAATTGCGCGTGCTCGGCAATGGCAAGTTCCATATCGCCACCTCGACGGGCACGCGCCTCACCGCAGGCGCGGTGGTGATTGCCGCCGGCGTGGGCTCCTTCCAGCCGCGGCGCCTGAGCATCCCCGGCGTTGAACAGTTCGAGGGCAAGACCGTGCATTATCGCGTTCGGTCGGCCGGCGATTTTTTCAATCAGGATCTGGTGATCTGCGGCGGCGGCGATTCCGCGCTCGATTGGACGGTGGCATTTTGCGACAAAGCACGCTCACTGACCTTGGTGCACCGACGCGCGGATTTTCGCGCAGCGCCCGCCACGGTTGCCCGCATGCGCGACCTGGTCGCGGCCGGCAAGATGCGATTACTCGAGGGCAACGCCGTCGCAATCCATCAAGAGGCCGGCAAACTAACGGGGCTGGATGTGCATACGGCGGATGGACAGACGCGCAAGGTCGCGGTGGATCACGTGTTTGCTTTCTTCGGCCTGCACCCAAAACTCGGGCCCATTGCAGACTGGGGCTTGGAACTCGAGAGAAAGGCACTCAAGGTCGACACCGAAAAATTTCAGACCAGCGTGCCGGGAATCTTTGCCATCGGCGACATCAACACCTATCCGGGCAAGAAGAAACTCATCTTGAGCGGCTTTCACGAGGCCGCGCTCACCGCGTTCGCGATACAGCATCATCTGTTCCCGGAGAAGCGCCAATTTCTGCAGTACACCACCACCAGTCCGATCATGCAGAAGCGGCTGGGCGTGGGCGGCGCGGATTCGGCTTGAGGCGCGCACGCCGGGGCTCCTGGATAAATCAGCGATGAATCAGCTACTCGAAGACCTGATCAAGGTCATGACCCTCGAGCGCCTCGAGATCAATCTGTTTCGCGGACAGAGCCGCGACATCGGCAGTCCGCAGGTTTTCGGCGGCCAGGTGTTGGGCCAGGCGCTGGTGGCGGCGACCGCGACGGTGGAGAATCGCGAAGTGCATTCGCTGCACGCGTATTTCTTGCGTCGCGGGGACGTCAGTTCGCCGATCGTCTACGAAGTGGACCGGGCCTGGGACGGCAAGCATTTTGCCATGCGGCGCGTGGTCGCCATTCAGCACGGGCAGCAGATTTTCAACATGTCGGCATCCTTTCAAATACCGGAGACCGGGTTGGACCATCAGTTTGCGATGCCCGATGTGCCGCAGCCCGAAGCGCTGCCCGATCTCGATCAGTTTCTGGCCTCGAATCCGAACCTGCCGCCCGCGCTGTTGAAAATTCTGCAACAGAAGCGCCCCTTTGAATTCAGGCCGGTCGAGCCGCCCAGCCTCACGCGCCCGCCGAAGGCGCCGCCGCTCAAACACGTCTGGATACGAGCCGTCGATAGGCTCCCGGATGGCGAGGCGCTGCACCGATGCCTGTTGGCGTATGCTTCGGACTTTCAATTGCTCGACACGGCGCTCAAGCCTCACGGACTGTCCATGATGCGGGATAAACTGGTGATCGCGAGCATCGATCATGCGATGTGGTTTCATCGCAGCGTTCGCGTCGATGACTGGCTGCTATACGCCATGGACAGTCCGAGCGCATCAGGCGCCCGGGGATTCACGCGGGGCAGCGTGTTCGCGCGCGACGGCCGCCTGGTCGCCAGCGTCTCGCAGGAAGGCTTGATCAGGGTCATGCCCGCGCAGATGGGCTCCTAGTGCTGAAGACCATCATCATCTTCCTTGCGGTCATCGCCGTGCTGGGGGGCGGACTGCTGACGCTGCGCAGCAGCCGGCGCACGGGGATGCCCGGTGATGAAGTCCTGAAGCGCGCCGCGGAGCGCGCGCGTGAGCAGGCCGCCAAAGACGAGGCCGATCGGTAGGAGACAGGCTGCTAGCGCGCGACGGGCCGATCGGCCCTCGAGGCTTCCCATACCTCTCGCGGCAATGTGAACAGGTGGCAATCCCACCAGCGATTCTTTGCGCGGCGATGCTTGCGATACACCGCCTCCCAGCGCATGCCCACTTTCTCCAGCACGCGAATCGAAGCGCCGTTGTTGACGTCAACGGTGGATATCACCCGTTCGGCGCGCAGCTCGAAAAACGCGGCATCGATCAAGGCCAGGGCAATTTCCGTCGCGTATCCGTTGCCCCACTGCTCCGCGCCGAGCATGTAGCCCAAGTCCACCACCTTCGCCTCGATCAGGGACAAGTCGCACGCTCCGATCAGCTGCGCCGTCGCAACTTCCTCCACCGCCAGTTCAAATCGCGTGCGCGGCACTTCATGCTGCGAGGCCAGCAGCTCCTCCAGATATTCGGCGGTGCTCTGCTCGTCGCGCGGCCCGAAGAAAAGATAGCGGGTGACCCGCGGATCCGATGAATAGGCGTGGACGGCTTCGAAGTCCGCAGCGACGAACTCGCGCAAATTCAAACGCGCCGTGCGGACCGGCACGGTCAATTTGCGCATAGAACCTTGCCGGGATTCAAAATGCCCTTCGGATCGAGGGCGCGTTTCAATTCGTGCATGACGCGCAGTTCCACAGGATCCGCGCGACGCGCGAATTCCGCAGCCTTTAGGCGCCCGATGCCGTGCTCCGCGCTGATGCTGCCGCCGAGGCTCTCGACCAGATCGAACATGGCGTGCTCGAGGGCATGCGTCCTGCCGACGAAGAGCTCGAGGTCTGCGCCGGTTTTTTGGCTCAAATTGAAGTGCAAATTGCCGTCGCCGGCATGCCCATAGGAAACGACGTCTCCCTCGGGAGCCAATTCGTTCGCCAATGCGGTGCCTTTCTCGATGAGCGTGGGAATCGCGGACACCGGAACCGACACGTCATGCTTGATGCTCGCGCCGTGGCGGCGCTGCGCCTCCGGCACGGATTCGCGCAATTTCCACATGGCCTGTGCCTGTGCCAGCGATGTTGCGAGCATCGCATCCTTGACGGTCCCGGCCGCCGCGGCGTCCTCGAGTTCCGAGGTCAAAAGACCCGTCAGATTTTGGTGCGGATTGGGCGAGCCCAACTCGATCAGCAGATACCACGGGCTGTCGAACGCCAGAGGGTTTGCAACGCCGGTCACGTGCTTCACCGTCATTTCCACCGCGATCCGCGGCATCAACTCAAACGAACTCACCTGATCACCGGCGGCGGAGCGCAACCGCGCGAGCAAATCGAGTGCATGGCTTGGTAAGTCGATGCCGACCAGTGCGGTCGCCGTATCGGCCGGCAGCGGAAACAGCTTCAAGGATGCCGCCGTGATGACTCCCAAGGTGCCTTCGGCGCCGATGAACAGGGATTTGACGTCGTATCCGGTGTTGTCCTTGCGCAGGCTTTTCAGCGCCGAGAGCAGCCGCCCATCGGCCAGCACCACTTCCAGTCCCAGCACCAGATCGCGCATCATGCCGTAGCGAAGCACCGCTGTGCCGCCGGCATTGGTCGAGAGATTGCCGCCGATCTGGGCTGTGCCTTCGGAGCCCAGGCTCAGGGGGAACAGGCGATTCGCTTCGCGAGCGGCCGCCTGCGCGCCGGCCAGCGTGCAGCCAACCTCAACGATCATCGAGTAATTGGCGGCGTCGATATGCCTCACGCGATTCAGGCGCTGCATAGACACCACGATTTGCGAACCGCTCTCATCCGGCGTGGCGCCGCCGCAGTAGCTGGTATTGCCGCCGTGGGGTACGACGGCGACTTCGTCGCGATTGCAGATGCTCAAAATCTTTGCGACTTCTGCGGCGCTTCCGGGCCTCAGCACCAATGGAGTGGCGCCTTGGTACAGGTGCCGAAAATCGGTCAGGTACGGCGCCACGTCGCCGGCTGAGTCCAGCCAACCGCCCGGACCCACCGCTGCCTTGAGTTCCGTGAGGGTCGCGGAACTAGGCGGGCGAGGCATGGACGCGCTTGGCCCCGCCGTCGCGCACCGCCGCCGGAACGGGCTTTAAGTCCCAGATCAGCCCAAAGAAGGACAACAGCTTCAACAAATAGAAGGTGACGTCGAACTCCCACCAATAGAAGCCCTGACGCGCCGATGCAGGGTAGTGGTGATGATTGTTGTGCCAGCCCTCGCCCAAGGTAATGATCGCGAGCCAGGGATTGTTGCGGCTGGCATCGCCGGTCTTGTAGCGCTGGCGGCCGAACACATGCGAGAGCGAATTGATGGTGTACGTGCCGTGGTAGACCAGCACGGTGGAGATGAAGAATCCCCAAACCAGCATCTGCCAACCCGTCGTATGCAATCCCGGGGCGACATGCTTCAGGAGCACGCCGAGCAGAAATACGCTGATCCCGAGGATCGTCGGAACCACGATATCGAAGCGATCCAGGAACCGCAGTTCGGGGTACTTCAAAAGATCCTTGACCCGCGATAGATCCGCTGCGAAGTGCTTGTGGGACATGAACCAGCCCATATGGCTCCAAAAGAAACCGTGCTGCACGGGCGAGTGCACATCCTCCGGCTTGTCGGAATGCACATGATGGTGCCGATGATGGGCAGCCCACCAAATGGGGCCGCGCTGCACCGCGGAGGCGCCCAGCATGCCGAAAACGAACTGACCGACGCGCGAGGTCTTGAAGGTGCGGTGCGAAAAATAGCGATGATAGAAACCGGTGATGGCGAACATGCGAACCAGGTACAGCGCAATCGTCACCGCCAGCGCGACCCAGCTGAAGCCCACCCAGATCACCGCCAAGCAGGCCGCATGCATCAACAGAAACGGCAGCACGCGAGCCCAATCGATGTGATTTCCCGAATCAAGCAGCGCAGGCTCACGCGGCCGCGTCGCAAAGTCGCTGTTGCCGAACCACCGCGAGAGCTCATGACCTACGCGCACGGAGGTGGGGGGCTCGATCACGATTTCATTTTCTGGCGTCATAGGATCCTCAAGTCTTAAGGGCCGCGATTCTCTCGTCCAGCGGCGGATGGGTCATGAACAAGCGCATGATGCCGGCCGAGCTGCCGGTATTGATGCCGAAGGCCTGCAGCTGCTGCGGCATCGGCTCCCCCTGGCTGCGCTTCAGCATCTGCAACGCATCGATCATGTTGCCGGTGCCGGCAAGATCGGCGCCGCCACGGTCAGCGCGGAATTCACGCCGCCGCGAATACCAACAAACGATCACGCTCGCGATTATGCCCAGCACGAACTGCGCCAACATGGTGGTCAGGAAAAATCCGATGCCCGAGCCCTGCCTGTCGTTGCGTATCGCCCGATCGACGATGCCGCCGATGATTCGCGCGAGAAAGATCACAAACGTATTTAGCACACCTTGCAGGAGCGCAAGGGTAACCATATCACCGTTTGCGACGTGCGTGATTTCGTGACCCAGTACCGCCTCGACCTGCGTGCGCGACATGTTGCGCAGGAGTCCGCTGCTGACCGCCACCAATGCCGCGTTGCGCCGCGCGCCGGTGGCGAAGGCATTCATTTCTTCGGCGTCGAAGATGCCGACCTCCGGCATGCCGATATGGGCTTGATCGGCCAACCGCTTGATCGTGCCGATGAGCCATCGCTCCAATTCGGTCTCGGGACTCTCGATGACCCGCACGCCCATCATGCGCTTGGCGGTCCACTTCGACAGGGCCAGCGAAATGAGCGATCCGCCAAAACCAAGAATAGCGGCAAAAACCAGCAAGCCACCGGTTCCGCCCTGCATCAAATGCACGCCGAACGCGTTTTCGACGATGAACAGCACGACGCTGAGCAGCGCGAGGACGGCAAGATTGGTGACGGCGAAGAGGAAAATGCGCTTCATGGGACTTTTGTTCGCAAAAAATAGCCGCAATATGGTAACGCGGCTCAAGCATGGTCGGGTCGTTGCGGTTCAATTTCAAGCATGGGTGTTCGACTGAGCCAAGGGCGCGAATTCAAAATTCGCCTATGTGCCTGTAATATCAGGCATTAACTTCTTTAGAGTTGGGCATGCAGTATCGGGATTATTACGAAATTCTCGGGGTGACCCGGGCGGCCGATGCCGACGAGGTGAAACGTGCTTACCGCAAGCTGGCGCGTAAATATCACCCGGACGTCAGCAAAGAAAAGAACGCCGAGGCCAAATTCAAAGAGGTCCAGGAGGCCTACGAAGTGCTGCGCGATGCGGAAAAGCGCGCCGCCTACGACCAACTCGGTCGCGATTACCGCAACGGGCAGCAGTTTCGGCCGCCGCCCGACTGGTCGCAGCGATTCGGGCAGCCTGGAGGCCAGCGGTTTTCAGAAATCAATGGTTTCAGCGACTTTTTCTCCAGTCTTTTTGGCGGGTCGGGGTTCGGCGCCGGCGGCTCGGGGCATGCCGATTCGGACGCAGGCCACGTGGACGTCACGGTGGAGGAGGCCTTCGCCGGAACGAGACGCCGCGTCGCGCTCAGAGAGAATGGCCGCCTGCGCCAGGTCGATGTGCAAATTCCCGCCGGCGTCACCGAAGGCCAATCGCTGCGTATCGCAGGCGTGGGCGGCCGCAGCTCATTGATATTTCGCATCCGGCTGCGCCCGCATCATCTTTACGATGTCGTCGGCAAAGACGTGCAAATTGAATTGCCGCTGGCGCCTTGGGAAGCGGCGTTGGGCGCAAAGGTAGCCGTGCCTACACTGGGGGGAACGGTGGAATTGACGGTGCCTGCGGGAGCGCAGTCAGGGCAGAAGCTGCGGTTGCGAGCGCGCGGGCTCCCGGGCACCCCCGGCGGCGACCAGATCGTCACCATCAAACTGGTTACGCCCGTGGCGCAGACAACGACGGCGAAAGAGGCTTACGAGCGCATGAAGCGCGATTTTCAATTCGATCCGCGCGCCGACTGGCCATAGGAGCTTAGCCTGCAGGCGCGGTAGACTTTGCCCAGTCTGGTTTCAGGGGGACGCCTGTGCGATATACGATTCAGATCAACGGAAAGGCTCGCGAGGTCGACGCCGATCCGCAAATGCCGCTGCTGTGGGTGCTGCGCGATTTGCTCGATATGAAGGGCACCAAGTTCGGCTGCGGCCAGAGTTTTTGCGGCGCCTGTACCGTGCACCTGAACGGAGCCGCCACGCGGTCCTGCGTTACGCCCGTCTCGGCGGTGGGTTCCTCATTGGTTACCACCATCGAGGGCATGGCGGGCACGCCGACGGGACGGGCGGTGCAACAGGCCTGGCTGGCACTCGATGTCGTGCAATGCGGCTATTGCCAGGCCGGACAAATCATGTCGGCCGGTGCCTTGCTGGCGAAGAATCCGCAGCCCAGCGACACGGATATTGACAAAGCCATGTCGGGCAACATTTGCCGCTGCGCGACCTACACGCGCATTCGCGCGGCCATCAAGCAGGCCGCCGGAATGCCCGGTACCGACAGCCGGGACACGCTCATATGATGCGCGCCGAAGACAAGTTGGTTTCAGGCGAGGCGGCTTCCGCGAAGGACGAATCGCGGCGCGCCTTTCTGCGCGCCGGCGTGGCGGTGGGCGGTGGATTGCTGCTCGATTTCTCGCTGCCGGGAGTCCTCAATGCTCGCGGCAATGCCTCGAGCTCTCCCAGTACGCTCAACGCGTTCGTGCAAATCGCGAACGACGGTGCCGTCACCATCATTTCCAAAAATCCGGAAATCGGTCAGGGCATCAAGACCATGCTGCCCATGCTGATCGCGGAGGAACTCGACGTGGATTGGTCCGATGTGCACATCGAACAGGCGCTCAGCGATCCAAACAAGTACGGCGTGCAATTCGCGGGCGGCAGCCGCGCGACGCCGCTGAATTGGGAGGCGCTGCGGCGAGTCGGCGCCGCGGGGCGGCAGATGCTCATGAACGCCGCGGCGCAAACCTGGTCCGTGCCGGTTTCCGAATGCGAGACCGCATCCGGCAAGGTCGTGCACGTGCCCACCAAACGCACTTTGAGCTACGGTCGCCTGGCGTCGAAGGCCGCAACGCTCCCGGCACCGGATCCGGCGCAGGTGCGGCTCAAGGACCCCAAGAATTTCAAAATCATCGGCAAGTCGCATCCCGGCGTCGACAGTCCACGCGCGGTGGCAGGCGAACCCTTGTTCGGCATCGACGTCACCGTGCCCGGCATGCTGCATGCCGTGTTTGTGAAGTCACCGGTGTTCGGCGGTACCGCGCTCAGCGCCAATCTCGATGTGATCAAGTCTCAGCCCGGCGTGCGCGATGCATTCATTGTCGGCGGCGGGCCGGTCTTCAACGGCCTCGCCAGCGGCGTTGCCATCGTCGGTACCAATTGGTGGCTGCTCGACAAAGCGCGCGGATTGCTCGAAGTAACCTGGGATGAGGGCGCGACGGCGTCGCAGAGTTCGGAAGGCTTTGCCAGACAGGCGGCCGCGCTGTCGAACCAAGCTCCGGCAACCAAAGTCGTCAGTGACGGCGACGTGACTTCCGCGCTTGGGTCTGCGGTGCGCACGCTGCAGGCGGCGTACAGCTACCCATTCATCTCGCACGCCACCCTGGAGCCGCAGAATTGCACGGCGCATTTTCACGATGGCAAGGTGGAAATTTGGGCGCCGACGCAGAACCCCGATTCGGGGCGCAAGATCGTCGCGAAGACTTTGGGGTTGAATGATGCGGACATCACCATTCACATGATCCGCTGCGGCGGCGGCTTCGGCCGGCGGCTGATGAATGACTACATGGTCGAGGCGGCATGGATATCCAAACAAGCGGGTGCGCCGGTCAAGCTGTTGTGGAATCGGCAGGACGACATGCAACACGATTTCTATCGTCCTGCCGGCTTTCATTTCTTCAAGGCAGGTCTCGACGCGGGCGGAAAGTTGCAGGCCTTCAGCGATCATTTCGTCTCGTTCGGCGAGAACGGCAAGGCTGCGCCCAGCGCGGACATGAACGCCAACGAGTTCCCGGCGAAATTCGTACCCCATCTGGAGCTGGGTATTTCTCTGATGCCGTTGGGTGTTCCCACCGGACCCTTGCGGGCGCCGGGCAGCAATGCTTTGGCGTTTGTATTCCAGTCCTTCATCGATGAAATTGCACACGCTGCGGCTGCGGATCCGCTGCAATACCGCATCGAGTTGCTCGGCGAGCGCCGCCAGGTCGGCGCGTTCGACACCGGCCGCATGATCGATGTGCTGGCGTTGGTCCGCGAGAAATCCGGCTGGGGCAAGCGCACGCCGCCGAAAGGGTCGGGCATGGGCGTCGCGTTTTATTACAGTCATCTTGGATACTTCGCGGAGGTCGTGCATGCGACGGTGGGCGCGCGCGCCAAAGTCAAGGTGGACAAGGTCTGGGTGGCTGCTGATGTCGGCAGCCAGATCATCAATCCCACCGGCGGCGAAAATCAGGTTCAAGGCGCCGCGCTCGATGGGATCGGCGAGGCACTCGGCCAGGCGATCACGCTCAAGGATGGCCGGGTCGCGCAAAGCAACTTCGACGACTTCTTACTGCTGCGCATGAATCAAGCGCCGCCGGTCGAGGTGCATTTCCTCAAGACCGACCATCCGCCGACCGGATTGGGCGAGCCGGCGCTGCCGCCGGTGATCCCGGCGCTGTGCAATGCGCTGTTCGCGGCCACCGGCGTGAGAATTCGCAGCCTGCCGATCGACCCGAAGCTGTTTGCCTAGCCGCGGGATTGCCTAGCCGCCGGTGAGCACGTCCTCGCTCAACACGTCGGGCGACATGGTCGTCTCGCCCTGCCGAAGCCGATCCGCCGCGACCTGGACGCTTTGTGGCTTGACGAACAGTGCCGAGACTTCCGGGTAGGCGGCGCGGATCTGCTTCTCCAGATCGAGTACGGCTCGCTCGATGTCGGGGGCTCGCAGGTAATCGAAAAAATCAATGCTCAAGTAGGCGACGATATTCTTCGGCGCCAGCTGCACGGTCGCGATGCTGTTGGCCTTGCACACGCCCGCCATGCCGGCAGCCATGCGAATGATGGCGTCGCTCAACTTGGGATCCGCGCGCTCGCCGATCAGCAGTGCTTTCGACTCTTGCCCCAGCAGCAACGCGACTCCCGCCAGGATGGCGGAGATCACAAGGGACGCGATGCCGTCCCAGCGGCTGTCGCCGGTGAGGATGGCCGCGGTGGTGCCGCCTGCCGCAACGAATAGCCCCAGGACCGCGGCGCTATCCTCGAAGACGACGATGAATGCCGGGGGGTCCTTCGACTGCCGAAAGGCATCCCACCATCCCAAATGGCGCTGGGTTTTGCGAAAGGCGCGTGCGCCCACAATCCAGGAAGCGCCCTCGAAGAGCAGCGAGGCGGCCAGAACGATGTAGATGACGACCGGGCTTTCGATGGCTTGCGGGTTCAAAAGACGCTGGATACCCTGGTAAGCCGATACGCCGGCACCGAGGGCAAAGATGAGCAACGCCACCACAAAGCTCCAGAAGTACAGCTCGCGCGCATACCCCAAGGGATGCTCCCGGTCCGCGGGCCGCGCGGAGCGCGCCATGCCGTACAGCAAGAGAAGTTCGTTGATGGTGTCGACCAGCGAATGCACGGCCTCGCTCAGCATGGCGGCCGAGCCGGTGACGGCGGCAGCGGCGAACTTGGCCCCGGCCACCAATAGGTTGCCGGCGAGAGCCGCCCACACCGCCTTCAACGTGCCGCTGGTCGCCATGGGCAATTCTAGCTTGAAGTATCGGTCGGCGGCCCCACCTCAGCCGGACCCACAATAGAACGTAAGGCCATGACCACAGAAACCCAGCCGACCACGGAAACCCAGCCGCAAATCAAGGAGTTCCAGGCCGAAACCAAGCAGGTATTGCGCCTGGTCATCCATTCGCTGTACTCGCACAAGGAAATTTTCCTGCGGGAGCTGGTGTCGAACGCATCCGACGCCTGCGAGAAGCTGCGCTTCGAGGCGATCGCCAAGCCTGATCTGCTGGGTACGGATTCGCTGGCAATCACCTTGACCCCGGACGCTGCGGCCGGAACTTTGAGCATCAAGGACAACGGCGTCGGCATGAGCGAGGCTGAGATCATCGACAATCTCGGCACCATTGCCCGTTCCGGCACCAAGAAATTCCTCGAGACCTTGAGCGGCGATTCCGCCAAGGACGCCCAGCTGATCGGCCAGTTCGGGGTCGGTTTCTACTCGGCCTTCATCGTGGCGGATAAAGTGACGGTACTCACCAAGCGCAGCGACACGCCGGCCGTGCGCTGGGATTCCGACGGCGAGGGCCAGTACGAGATTCAGGGCAGCGGCAAGACCGATCGCGGCACCGAAGTGATTCTTCACCTTCGCGATGAGGACAAAGAGTTCCTGGAGCCGGGACGATTGCGCCAATTGATACGCAAGTACTCGGATCATTTGAGCATCCCGATCGTTTTGCAGACCGGCGATACGCAGGAGACCTTGAATCAAGCGAAGGCGTTTTGGACCCGTGCGAAGTCCGATCTGAAGGACGAGGACTACCAGGCGTTCTACAAGCACCTGACCCATGATTCGGAAGACGCGCGTGTCTGGGCGCACAACAAGGTCGAGGGCAACATCGAATATACCTCGCTGCTGTACTTGCCGAAGCGCGCACCGTTCGACCTGTTCGAGCGCGAACAGAAGGGCGGCATTCAGCTCTACGTCAAGCGGGTATTCATCATGGACAAGGCGGCGGAGCTGCTGCCGCCTTACCTGCGCTTCATGCGCGGACTGGTCGATTCGTCCGACCTGCCGCTGAATGTGTCGCGCGAGCTTCTGCAGAATAACCGCACGGTCGAGAAGATCAAATCGGCGCTGGTCAAGCGTTCGTTGGATCTGCTCGAAGACCTGGCCGCCAACAAATCGCAGGAGTATGCGGAGTTTTGGAAAACCTTCGGCGTGGTCTTGAAGGAAGGCATCATCGATGACCCGGCGCAGAAGACGCGGATCGCGAAATTGCTGCGCTTCAACTCCACCGCCGGCAGCGGCGATACGCCGGATGTCACGCTCGAGGCGTACGTGTCCCGCATGAAGGCGGATCAAAAGAGCATTTACTACCTGACGGCCGACTCAGCAGCAGCTGCGCGCAACAGTCCGCACTTGGAAGGCTTTCGCGCCAAGGGCATGGAAGTGCTCCTGTTGACCGACCGTATCGATGAGTGGGTGGCCGCGCACTTGCATGAATTCGAGGGCAAAACGCTCGCCAACGTCGCGAGTGCCGCGGCCGATGTGGCCTCAGCGATCGAAACCCCCGACAAGGCGGCTGCGGAAACCGCCTTCAAGGATACGCTGGATCGACTCGCCAAAAATTTGACCGGCAAGATCGCGAGCGCGCAGGTATCTGCCCGGCTCACCGAATCGCCCGCCGTGTTGGTCGCCGGCGAATTCGGTGTGAGCCTGCGCATGGGGCGCATCCTGAAGCAGGCCGGCCAGAGCAATCCCTTTGCCACGCTGCCGATTCTCGAAGTGAATCCGAAACACCCTCTCGTCGAACGTCTCAAGGAGACGGCCGATGATGGGTCGTTTTCGGATCTCGCGCATGTGCTCTACGACCAGGCGATGCTGGCGGAGGGCGGCGAATTGGACGATCCTGCCGTTTTCGTGCGGCGCGTAAACCGGCTGATCGTGGAAGGGTTGTCCGCGCAGCCGAAAATTATCCTGAGCTGATGCTGCCGCAGTGGGCTGCCAACGACGGGGATGCAGCGGCCGGCGCTGCTGCCGATGCCGCGCTCGATGACGGGGCTCTGCTCGACGCCTATTCCGGCGCGATCATCGGCGCCTTGGAGCGGGTTGCCCCGGCTGTCACCTTCATTGAAGTGACGGGCCGCGCGCGGGGAACTGCGCGCAACCGTGGCGCTGAGCAGGGCAGTGGTTCGGGTTTTCTTTTTACCCCCGACGGCTACTTGCTGACCAACAGTCACGTCGTGGATGGGTCGGAAGAGATCAGCGTTCGCCTCAATGACGATACGCGCTTTGCCGCGGATCTCGTGGGCAACGATCCGGATTCGGACCTGGCGGTGCTGCGCATCGGACACCCTGGCGTGCTGCCGTACGTGGAGTTCGGCGATTCATCACGCCTGAAGGTGGGGCAGGTGGCCATCGCCATCGGCAATCCCCTCGGCTACTCGAAGAGCGTGACCACCGGTGTGGTGTCGGCGCTCGGCCGAACATTGCGGGCCAGATCGGGCAGGCTCATGCACGATGTCATCCAGACCGACGCTGCGCTCAATCCTGGAAATTCCGGCGGGCCGTTGGTCGACTCGAAGGGTCGCGTCATCGGCGTCAATACCGCGATGATCCCGCAAGCGCAGGCGATTTGTTTTGCCACGGGAATCAATACGGCAAAATGGGTCATCGGCCAGATGTTTGCCCATGGTAGGGTACGTCGTGCCTACATCGGGGTTGCCGGCGCCACGGTGCCGATTGCCACGCGCGTCGTGCGGCATTTCAGTTTATCCGGCAACACGGCGGTGCACGTCGCGGATGTCGTGCCGGGCAGCCCGGCCGCGCAGGCCGGCGTGCAGACCGGCGACCGCATGGTCGCGCTGGACGGTGTGCGCATCAACGGCATCGATGAGCTGCAGCGCAAGCTCGATGGCAGCTTGATCGGCCGCGAATGTGAATTGCAGCTGCTGCGCAGGTCGAGCGTGATGAAAGTAACCATACGGCCGATTGAAATGCCGGCGCATCGCGCCGGCGGCAAGTGACCTGACTTCGCAAGTGACCTGACTTCGCAAGTGACCTGACATAGCAAGTGACCCGACAATCGAAGGAATCGCTTCCATGAGTCCAACGTCGCATCCGATTACCCTGGCGGTCCCGCCGGAACCGACCGATCACTCGCAAGGGTCGGATCACGCCAGGGTCGTCGTGGTCGAGTACGGGGACTTTGAGTGCCCGAGCTGCAAGGTGGCGGCCACCACGCCTTCACTGCTGATGGAGCGCTTTCCCAACCAAGTGCGCTTCGTGTTCCGGCACTTTCCGTTGGAAGAGGCGCATCCCCATGCGCTGTTGGCGGCGGAGGCTGCGGAAGCGGCCGGCGCACAGGGAAAGTTCTGGCCGATGTACGATGCCTTGTTCCGCAATCAAGCGCATCTGAAAAGCGCTGATTTGCAGCACTATGCGAGCGGATTGGGGATCGACATTGCGCGCTACGTGGCGGAAATGGACGATCATATTTACCTGCAGAAAGTCCGCGAGAACATTGCCACCGGCCGTTTGAGCCACATCCGTGCGACACCGGCCTTTTTCATCAACGGCGCGGTGCAGGACATTTCCTACGGCATGAAAGCGTTGCACGATGCCGTTGCCGCGGCGGTAACGCGGCACCGCTAGGGTACGGCGGAGCCGGGCCTGCTGGAGCCGTTGGCTCGCCAGACGTTCGGAAAATAAAAAGGGCGCCCTTGAGGGGCGCCCGAACCGGGGAAAATCGTTGAGCCGACTGACGTTTTGAGCGGGTTAGCTCCAGTCGTCTCCGCCGCCGCCGCCTCCGCCGCCATCGTCCCAAGAACCGGGATCGTTCGCGCCAAAGTCGGCACCGCCCATGTCGCTATTGGGGTTGGGCTCGGAGGCCTCGGCCGAGGGTATGACGCCGCCCTCGTGCCGTCCGCCGTCCAGGAAGTGATGCGCCAATTCCTCGCCGGCCACGACGCCGGCACCCACGGCCAGGCCGGACGCGAGGCCGCCCGCGATGCCGGAGCCTATGCCGCCTCCGCCCATGGGCTGACCATAGCCTGGGCCATAACCGCCGGGCGCGCCGCCCATGCCGGGGCCCGGACCCGCCGCCGGGTATTGGTTGGCCGGGTATTGGTTATAGGGAGTTCGCCGGCGGAACAGCAGCATGAGAACACCCGCGACCACAGCAAGGATCAGTACCGTGCGCCAGGGGAAGTGAGCCTCAGACTGAGGAGAACCCAAGCCGATGGGGCTGCCCACGGTTCGTGAGCCTGAACTCAGGCCCAGCTGCGATTTCAGCTCCTGAACCGATCGCGCATTAAAATCAGTCAAACCGGGGTTCAAGCGCTCGGCCGTGCCGAGTTCGGCGCGCGCCAGCGAGATCTTGCCTTCTTTTGCGTACAGTTCGGCTTGCACGTAGTGCGCCTTGCCGCTGTTCGGATGATTGGCGAGGACCTGGGTAATCATTTGCTGTGCCTGGTCCAGATGCCCGGCCGCGGCCGCTTCGTGGATCTGAGTCATCGTCGGGTCAGCAGACTGCGCAAAGCTCGGCGAGGCGAACGCCAATGCGCACCCCAAGCCAAGTACCGCGCTGAGAATTAATTTCCGCATAGCAGGCCCCCAATAGGTCGAATTGACCATAGAACAGTTAGATATGGGCGTTCAGGCGAAGTTCAACGACCAAGAAGCTCAAGTCTCGGGAGTTCTTTAGATAACGCCGCGGCGTTTCTGATCCAACTCGATCGATTCGAACAGCGCCTGGAAATTCCCCTCACCAAAGCCTTCGTTGCCTTTGCGCTCGATGATTTCGAAGAAGATGGGGCCGATGGCGTTCTTGGTGAATATCTGCAAGAGGATGCCGCTCTTGGCGCTGCCGTCGATGAGAATGCCGCGCCGCTCAAGTTCGGCCACCGATTCTTTGTGGCCCGCGACGCGGCCGTCGACGCCCTCATAGTAGGTTGCCGGGGTCTCTTGGAACTCCACGCCGCGGCCGCGCAAGGCGTCCACGGTGTGATAAATATCATCCGAGCCCAGGGCGATGTGCTGAATACCCTCGCCCTTGTACTCGTTCAAGTACTCCTCGATCTGGCTCTTGTCGTCCTGGCTCTCATTGATGGGAATGCGAATCTTGCCGCAGGGTGAGGTGAGCGCGCGCGAGAACAAGCCGGTCTCCTTCCCCTCGATGCTGAAGTAGCGAATTTCCCTGAAATTAAACAGTTTTTCGTAAAAGCCGGCCCACACATTCATATTGCCGCGCTTGACGTTGTGCGTGAGGTGGTCGATGCGCAGGAGCCCCACCGCGGCGTCGGGACGCGGATGGCTCACGGGCACGAAGTCGACATCGTAGATGGTGCGCTCGCCGTATCGATCCACGAGATAGATGAGGCTGCCGCCGATGCCCTCGATCGAGGGAATGTTCAGTTCCATGGGACCTGCCGTGACGGGCCCCGGTTTCGCACCCAGGTCGAGCGCACGGGCGTAAGCCAAGCGCGCGTCGGCGACGCGAAACGCCATGGCGCAGGCGCAGGGCCCATGG
>Ga0210406_10000455_pt1 | contig 55419 bp, 37 predicted proteins | sample IncBWC30MmetaG_FD_155454 | JGI IMG/M metagenome (GOLD analysis project Ga0210406, IMG submission 155454) | Forest soil microbial communities from Barre Woods Harvard Forest LTER site, Petersham, Massachusetts, United States - Inc-BW-C-30-M | ecosystem: Environmental > Terrestrial > Soil >...
TCTGCGCATTGTGCAACCATGCAGCAGGCCATCAGCAGCAGGGCAAGAGGCAAAAGTGGGCAGCGGGTACGCTGCAGGCGGGATCGTCCCGTCTGCAGTCGGCCAATTCGTCGAGACTCAGACTGGGCGATATGGTGATTGAGGTGAGGGGACACGGGAGCACCTTACACACAGATCGTCGAATGAGTGAAGACTACATCGTCACGCGAGTGCGGGCGAATTTCAGTCTGCCCAGTCTCCGACGCCAAAAACGACCTGATGCCAAACGGCCGGCCGCAAAGCCCGATCCCGCAGATGGCTTATCTTGGCATCTTAAAGCGTGCTCTTCCATAAGAATTAGCAATAATTAAGATAAGGTGTATCTTCTGGCTATCAGGTCGTAGGTATTCACTCGATTCGTGATCACTCAACTATACCCTCGCAAGGGGCCGAGGTGCCAGTGTCGAATCGTGACACCTGCTTTACGTAACTCAGCGTGGACGTTAGAGCAATTCGGGGAACGCCGTGTTGCCCAGTCGGCTGAGGTCTTCCTTTTGGGAGCCCTGTGCCAACCTATTCCACGGGCGTCCAACCATCCCCGGGATTGAACGCAGTGATGCCATCGGCGATATCCGAGGTTCTCTCTCCTAGATCCTTCTGGAATACAACACCGTCCTGACTGATGAGGAACGACATCACGCCAGAATTGAGATACTCGGCCGGAAAAGCGAGGATGGCAAAACCACCAGTCATGCTTCCATTGATGACGTAGTTCCTTGCTCCGCCCTGGGCTTGGTCGCCTTGTCTTGTGAGGATCCGGTAGAAATAGCCGTGAAAGGGCTGCGGTGTCTGGGTTTTCCCCATATAGCCTTCGGTACTTGCGTAAGCCGCCAGCGGTCCTAGGGGACTCTCCGGTTGATTCTCGGCGGGCTTCCAATACAGACCGTCTTGCTTGCCCTCGTCACTGATGAACTTCTGCGCGTATTGCGGCACGTTGCTGACGTCGTGAGCCTCACTGAAGTATTCAGCCTGGGCATCTGCCATCGTGTTCAGCACGTCGATTGTGGTCAATTCGTTGTCTCCGATGCGCCGAGCCAATATCTCGTCCTTCGCTGAATTGCTGTCGAAATACCATTGCCCTGAAGGAGTCTTTAGCAATGGAAATGGAAACGGATAGTTGTCGGCGCCGATACTTAGAACGAGACTCCCGTCCTTCCGCTTTTCCCACCGGTGCATTTGCTCAAAGCGAGCCACGAACTTGTCGCGCGCAGCTTTGTCTTGAACCTCGTCCCCAGAAAATAGAAGGTCCTTGGCGTCGGTGCCGAATAGCAGCAACAACGTATTGGTGTCGCCGGCTCTGGCAGCTTCGTAGACGGCTTTGCCTGCTGCATCTTGGGATGCGAACGCCGTCGGACGCCCAGAGGCCTGCGCGGATTTCTTGCATCCCACGAAGAGCAAGACGGCGGCAAGTAACGATGCTAGGACCATGCCACTTGAATACCTTCCGTTGGGCCTCAAGATTCTCATACAAACCCTTCCATTGTGTCCGGTCAATCCTCTCTAAGCGGCGTTCCCGCCATAGTGTAATCGTCCTCAATACTACGAGCTCCGCCGCGCTGCGCCGCCCTTGCTTGCTGCAACACTCTGATTCCCGCGCGCACTCTGCGCGCGGCTTCCGCCCGATCCAGAGAATGCGTTGGGGCGCGAGGGTTGAGCGGAGGCGTTTGGAGTCGAGGAGCGCTGATATCCGCGCAAGTCGTTGTTGCTGGGCCGCGTGCCGGGGGCGGTCCCACTGGGCCGTGCTGGAGGCGTCGCACTTGCTCGGTTCGCCGGAGGCACGGATCGATTCGCATTGCTCGAACCGGCAGCATATGGCGTGGGCCGCGGGGCAGAATTCACGGGAGGTCGATAACCGGGATAGGGCGGACGGGCTCCTGGAGAATTCGGGGGACGGTACGCGGGGTAGCCAGGCCTGTAGCCCGGATTTGCCGGATACCCCGGCCGATAACCCGGGTATCCGGGACGATAGCCGCCGTGGTACCCACCACGCCAGTAGCTGTTCCCTACGTACACATTGCGGTTGTAAATAACTGTGCTGCTGTGCCAGTTTGTGCTCCATCCGCCCCAGCCCCACCCACAACAACCACCATGCATCATCGATCCTACGGCAATGCCCACACCGAAGGAGAGAATGCCTACGGCGGCCATGTCTGCGGCGCTGTATCCCGGGGTGATGACAGGAGCGCCGTAGACGACGGTCGGATTGTACGTTGGCACATACACAACCTGAGGATTTGCGGGCTGAATGATGATTGTCTGGGGACTCTGCTGGATCACCCTGATCTCTGGGCCAGACTTCAGATTCCCGGCCGCGTATGCCTTTGCGCGCATGCGTTGCACGGCAGCCATCACGTCCTGTTGCTGGAGAGCCGATGCCTCACCAAGTGCTGAAGTCCAGGCAAGATTCTTCGCGAGGTTGTCGAGCACGGAAGGGAATTGCGTTAAGGCTTTCACTGCCGGATCCCATGCTTGTTGATCTACGGCTTTCATCAGCGACTCGCCGGTAAGCTTGGAATTTTGCCTCAGCCAACCGTCGGCATCCGTGACCTGATCCGGAAACGTTGCCGCGCCCAGGATTTGAGCGACCAGGGCGTCGGGATAAAGTGCGATCGGAGCCACCAGCCCATCGACTTCCTCTGAAGTGAGAGGCGCATACTCTTGCTGCGACCCGGACGGATTTGCGGCTTGCGCGCCTGGACGAGCCTCGCCCATTGATGTCATCAGCAGAAGAAGGATGCTCGCCACAACAGCTGTACTTTTGCGTTTAGGACCGCCACACATTAAGTAATTCTCTCGACCTCTTGGAGCCAACGCACGAGCGTTCTCGCGAGAACTCCCCGAGAGAAATAGTTATCGCTGGCCGCGCGCGCCGAATACTGGCAAAAGTGACAGCTTTCGCTAAGCACATCACATTCCTTCCGCTCCGTCGCGCGACGAATTGTCTTGAACTGTAAGAACTGACAGTTGTTGAGTTTTCCAGAGTTAACTACCGTCCGCTCAGGGGTAGGAACCTCTAATTCAGGGTGAGTGCGTTGCTTCGCGACGCGGACCCGGTGGAATCAGCAATTCGTGGCACCTCGGAGGAGGATTTTTCTTTATGCGCCGATCAACAAACTTAATATTGGTGGTGTTGTTGTGTCTTCTCACTGGAACCGCAGCTTTCGGTCAGACGACAACAGGGAGACTTCGCGGGCAGGTTCTCGATCCTTCGGGCGGGGCCGTCGCCGACGCGCAAGTGACTGTGACTAATCAGGAGACTGGTGTTACGGTTACGGTCAAAACTACCTCGGCAGGGATTTATGGGCTGCCAAGCGTTCTCCCTGGTCTATACAAGATATCCATCGAAGCTAAAGGTTTCAGGACCTTGGTGAAGAAGGATGTCCCGGTTCTCGGCGACCAGGACAACGTTGCTGACGCTCAGCTCGAACTAGGCTCGGCGAGCGAAACAGTTGAAGTCGTTGCGGGCACAGTAGCCGTGCAAACTACCTCGGCGACCCTGAACAACAATTTTAACCCTACCGACGTACAACTTCCGAACGCATCCGGCACGCTCAACGGAAGCCCGCTAAATCTTGCGGTACTAGCCCCTAATGTTGTTGCGATGCCGGGCGGTGTCACAGGCGTAGGAGGCTCTGTAGGTGGTACTCGTCCCCGCGATAACAACTTCACCGTGGACGGTGTGGACGACAATAACCTCGGCGTCACGGGCAACAACTCCACCGTGATCCCGGACGCCGTGGCTGAGTTCGCCTTAACCACCAACCAGTTCAGTGCGGAGTACGGTCATTCCGCAGGTGGCCAGTTCAGCTTGATCACCAAGACGGGCACCAACAATTGGCATGGTTCGGGAGAATGGTACAACCAAAACCGCAACTACAATTCGATGGACAACCTGACGAAGGACGCCATTGCCGGCGGAACTATTCCGGGACAGCCTGCTTATGACAACAACCGCTTCGGTGGAACTCTTGGCGGTCCCCTGAAAAAGAACAAATGGTTTGTTTTTGGCGCTTACGAGTACACGACTCTTCACGGCGATGGCACCGCCACGCCGCTCATCGCTCCAACTGCTACCGGTCTATCCATGCTGCAATCGATGGCCGCTGATTCCGCGGTTCGAAACATCCTGGCCAATTTTCCTGTTGCTCCCGCCAGCGACTTGGCACCAATCACAGTCAATGGCCAATCCGTTCCGATTGGGAACGTAGTCATTATCAGTCCGCTATTCCAGCGTGAGAACGACGCAGTCGTCAACACCGACTATACGTTGGGGAAGCATCAGTTGGGCGCGCGATTTCTTTTCAATCAGGAAAGTTTCATTCTTCCTGTGAATTCGACGCAAGCAGTCTTTAACCAAAACGAACCGATTCACAATCGCAAGATCGCACTGTCCGACGTATGGACCGTCAGCAACACGGTTGTAAACGATCTGCGGTTACAGTATTCGTACTTTTCCCTTGCTCTTGTGAACCCGTGCAGCGTTTGCCCGAATGACGTAACCATCGGAGACCTGGGCTTCAACACCATCGGACCGAGCGACAATCAAGACCAAAAGCAAAATACATACCAGATTCTTGACACTCTCACGTGGTCGCATGGAAAGCACACCTTTAAATTCGGCGGACAGTACGACCACTTCATTTATCCGCAGTTCTTCCTGCCCCGCAGCAACGGCGATTATTGGTACAACTTTACCCAGGACCTCGTAAATGACGACTTGGCAAGTGTTCCGGGAAGGACGTTACGTGGCGCGGGAACTGGCAGCTTCCTTGGCACGCAAAGCGCATTTTTCGTATTTGGCCAAGACGACATAAAGCTTACCCCGAAACTCACCGTTAATTTGGGCCTGCGCTACGAGTATTGGACCAACCCGGTGGGCGGAAATAACCAGGTGCTCAATGCGATCTCCAACGTCCCTGGAGTAATTACGTTCGGCAAGCCTGGGACCGATAAGAACAACATTGCTCCGCGCATTGGTCTCGCGTTCGACCCGACAGGGAGCGGCAAAACGGCCATTCGCGCGGGCTTTGGCATCGCCTACGACGTCAAGTTCCAGAATTTTGCTTCCATTACGCTGCCCCCCCAACTGCAAAGCGAACTCAATCCAAAATCAGCTTGCGGGCTGACCCCTCAACCATCGTGGTGCACTACGCCCAATGGCGCGGGTTTTCTAGCCGGAGGCGGCCTCCCTCCAACTTACATCCCGCCTGCGACCCAGGCGGCGGCTCGTAATCTGACCACCAGTTTCATCGACGACACCGTAATGCCCAAGATCTTGACGTGGTCTCTCAGCGTGCAGCATGAGGTTTACAGGAATGCTTCGGTCGAGGTGCGCTATCTTGGTACGCGTGGACTCGAGCTGCCAGTCCAATTCCGCCGCAACTTCATTAGCGCCTTCGACGGTGGCGTCACACCGCTGCCTACCTTCTTCCAAGCCTCGGATGTGCCGACAAGCTGGAACGCCAGCACTCCCACCGATGCTGCCTTCAATGCCTTTAATCCGAACACCTACGCCCAGTTCGGGTTTCAAGGCAATATAACGTCCGATCCGCCCCTCGGTGGCAGCAAATACAACGCTGCCTCGGTGAGCTTCACGCAGCGCTCGCGATTCGGCCTCACGTTCAACGCCAACTACACTTGGGCGCACACTACGGACAATTCCACGAACGAGTTTTTTACCAGCTTGCTCAACCCGCGCCGCGCCCAGGATACGAATCGCCTTGCCAACGACTGGGCCAGTTCTGATCTGAACGTGGCGCAACACTTCGCTCTCTCCTGGACCTACGTAGTTCCGAACTTCGAAAATTGGAATGGTTTTGTCCGCGCCCTCACAAACGGATTCCAAATCGGATCTGTTTTGCTCGTTCAGACGGGACAACCTGTCACTATCCAGTCTGGATTGGATTCCAACGGCAACGGCGACTCCGCCGGGGACCGCGGGTCGCTCAATCCCTTCGGCACCTCAAGAACGGGCTCGGACGTTTTTGCGGTTTGCGAACTTCCGGGTGGAGTGGTGGGGCTGTCCAATGGGGGACCCGGCGCTTTTGGAACGCCCACAGGTATCACCTCCGGTGGAGCGTGCTTTAATCCGGCTGATCCAACCGGCGGTACTTTCTTTCCCGCAATCGGCTACACACCTGTGAATCCTAAGGCCAAGTACATCGTCACCGGACCAGGCGCGCAAGCAAACCTGGGCCGCAACAGCGTGACGACGCCCGGATTTACGACCCTCAACTTGTCGGTGGCCAAAAACATAAACTTTGCTGAGTCGAAGTATTTGCAGCTGAAAGCTGATTTCTTCAACATTCTCAATCACCCGAACTATACTCTCAGCAACGGGAATGTCTTCAGCACCGCCGGCGTCACCACCGCCACTACGACTCAAGGCTACGCGCTGCCTTTTGATCCGAACTTCCTGAACGCGCATCTCTTCAGCGGAGGGATTCGCTCCATCACCCTGGGACTCAAGTTCGTCTTTTAGCGCATTGCGCCAACGCACGCACCGGCCGCCGTTTTCTTAGCCTTGGCGGCCGGTGCTTAGTTCATCCGCGCGGAGAGGACCGCCGCCCCATCCCGCGCATTTTGCGGGATGAATATATCTTGGCCGTCTCCTTTTTCTTCTTGTAGTCGTGGTTGATTACTTTTGGTCAGGATTCGGAAGCATCCGATCGCGAATCATCGCCGGGAGGTCGTGGCAAGCCGCGATGAACTGGCGAAGGGTCCGCCTGGTTGGGCCGAAAGAATCGAACTCATCCGTCGAGAGACCGTCTTCCGTGTAGGCGCGCCGGAAATCCGCGAATTTCAACAGAAGCTCGTCCACAATTTTGGGATCGACGGGATTGTCGATCCGCGGGATGACTTCGACATCGCTCGAATTGAAACGAACCTGCCACTTGTGAGGTGGAGAGATCACGACCTCTCCGCCGATGAATTCGCTCCAGTGCATGTGATTGCGAAAAGCCGCAGAAAGTAGCCGGATGCGATATCCGCGCTCACGGAAGATCTGGTAAGTCTTCTTGAAGGTGGCGACTCCAGCCCACTCGAGGTAGCCAGGATCGGTGGTGATTGAGTCGGTTTCCGCTTGAACTTTGAGCCAGTCGTCGAGTCGTCCCACCATGATCGTACATACGGGTCCCATGGCGGAAATGTCCTGGCCCTCGCTTTGCCTGCGCTTCAGACCGCGCTCGACGGCCTCCGCCACGGCGATGCACTGCGGAAGCGTGAAGCAAATCGTGGCATTGATGCTGATGCCCCGGTAGGTAGCCTCTTCAATTGCGCCGATACCCGCTTTGGTGACAGGAATCTTTACAATCATGTTCGGCGCCAAGGCATGGAACCGCAGGCCTTGCGCCACAATCGCTTTTGCATCCCGGTAGAAACGCGGATCCGTCTGAATCGAGAGCCGGCCGTTGATACCTCGCTGCTGCTCGAAGACCGGCAGCAAGAGTTCCGCGGCTTTGATGGAAATCTCTTCAACCACCTTCCAGGCGATCTGGTCTTCGGTAGCGAACGGCATGTCTTTGATGAGCTCGTGGATGCGATCCTTCCAGAGATGCATTTCTTTCTTCAGTACTTCACCCACGATGACGGGATTACAAGTGGCGCCAACCGCACCGTGCTCGAGCGCATAGGTTAGTTCCTGAAGAGATGCCGAATCGTTCCACAGACAAGTGGGAGTCGTCTGGGTCATCTCATGCAAGGGGCTCTTGAATTTTAGGAGTTGCTTCATCGGATTCCCGCCAGACTCCTGCCGCCCAATGGAGGGCAATTATACACCCAAGGCTTTGCAAAAAAGCTATTTCCCGAAACGTTTTGGTTTTGGCTTTATGCTGATTTCTAGTAAGCTGATGCCTTGCAAAACATGTTAACTCCATCTCGGACTGGCAAGGCGAGCGGGACTCGGTTGAAGGCAAGAGCGAAACGTGTCAAGCGCCACGTTACGATTCGCGACGTCGCGAAGGCGGTGGGGGCGTCGGTCTCGACTATTTCCGCCGCGCTGAATAATTCAGATTATGTCAGCGCCGAGATGCGGAGCCGGATTGAAGAAGCAATAAAAGCGCTTCGATATCGTCCGAATGATCTCGCGCGAGGCCTCCGACTTCAGAAAACCCACTCTATTGCCATTGTTGTTCCTGACCTGTCGAACAACTTTTACATTGAACTTGTGCGAGGCGCGAAGGACTATTCGGCTTCAGCAAATTACACCGTCCTGATTGGAGATTCCAGAGAGAGCTGGGAGGAAGAGCGCAATTATCTGGATTCGTTTCACCGCCGTCGCGTCGATGGCGTCGTGCGGGTCCCGGCGATAAATGCAGCCGGCGGAAAGGCCAAATCGGTTCTGGGGAACCTTCCGGTCGTTTACGCGGACCGTTACCCGCTTGCGCATGACTCATTTGTCGGAAGAGTGGGAGTGGACAACACCCGCGCGGCGGAGACCGCCACACGCTATCTGCTGAGCCTCGGACACCGTCAGATCGGGGTCATTGCAGGCGACGCTTCCAGCGGAACGTCCCTCGACAGGCTGCAGGGATTTATGCGCGCGATTCGCAGTGCGAAAATTCGCCCGGATCGGTCGATGACTCATACCGGTCACAACGACATGGAAAGCGGCCATTTTCATGCGATGCAGCTTTTGACGCGAGCGCAGCGTCCCACGGCAATGTTCTGCACCAACAACATGATGGCTTTGGGCGCACTGGCAGCCATTCAGGAGATCGGCCTCGCGTGTCCGGAGGAGATCAGCCTGCTCGGATTCGACGATTTTTATTGGGCGACGCTCCTACGGCCGAGGCTGACCGTGGTGCGCCAGCCCGCCAGAGAAATAGGAATGATCGCGGCGAGACTCTTGATCGATCACATCGAAGGGCGGGCGAGCATTCCTACTCCAGCGCTGCTTGAAACACAACTCATCGTTCGAGACTCCTGCTGCCCCCCCAAGAGAACGTAGTCGCCCTGCGAAAGCCGCAAGTAAATTCGCGTGGCTGCTTTCTTCTCCGGGTGCCGTCAGCCAGTGATTAATCTGGAAGGGGCGTTGGTTTGCCCAAGAGGCCATGATTTGAGAGCTTTGGCACGCAGGAAGAATGCACCGATTCCCAGCAACAAAAGTATCAGAGCCGTGCCCAGGTAGTGGCGTTGCTCTGGAGTGGCCGCGACATAGATCCATCCGACTAGCGCCACAATTGCCGGGATGGGATAAAGCCACATGCCGTAGGGGCGGTGGATTTCCTTGCGATACCAGCGGATGGCGAACAGCGCGAATATCTGGGGAATGAACTGGAAGACGATCTGAATAATCATCAGAGCCGAGAGCAGCCGCTCCAGCGAAAGCCAGCAGAGCGGAATGGCCAGGGCATTGATGGCTAGAAGCGAGACAGTTGGAAATCGGCCCGTGGGATGAACGCGGCCGAAAACCTTAAAAAAATTCCCCTCAGCGCCCGCGGCATAGAGGATTCGGGAATAACCCAGGCTCATGGTGAAGATCCCGCCAAGCGTCGCCGCCAAAATCAGGCATGTCATCACCGAGGCCGCACGCGAACCGTACAACTTGCCGATGAACTCAGAAACCACGGCGTGAGAGACGGCGGCATCGCGCCACGGGATCGTTCCGATGATCACCACGCTCATTAAAAGGTATAGCACCGCGACGATCAGAACCGAAAACACAATGGCCCGGGGGATATTCTTCGCGGGATTCTTGACCTCACCTCCCAGGTAGGTGATGTTGTTGTAACCGCCGTAGTTGTACATCGCAATCAAAGTGGCAGCCGCCAGCCCATAAAAGAACGACTTGGATGGATGAAATGCATGAGGCGGAAAATCGAATGCCATTTTCGTGTTGATGTGAGTAAGGCCGGAGACAATGACCCAAAACATCGCAACCAACACGACGACGAGCATCACGACCGAGTAACGTCCCACCGCTTTGATGGGACGAAATAAAAGAAATGTGATGAGCACACAGTCGGCGGCGGCGAGGGCCCCCACGCCGGCATGGCTTAATCCAGGAAAGAAATAATGGGTATAGTCAGCAAAGCCGACGCAGGCAGCCGAGATGCCCAGGGGAGCGACAAAAATTGTTTCCCACAGGAAGAGAAAAGAAAAAAGATGACCCCAGGTACGCGGGTTAAACGCCTCACGAAAATAAATATACGCCCCGCCGGCTCCAGGCATCGCCGCTCCGAGTTCGGCATAAACCATCCCGTCGCATACAGAAAACAATGCGCCGAGAAACCAGCCGAGTACCGCCTGGGGACCGCCCATGGCGGAAAGAATCACGCCGATGGTAATAAAGGGGCCGATGCCAATCATCTCCAACATATTCACGGCGGTGGATTGCACCAGACCCATGCCGCGAACAAGTTTTTCAGAAGCTCCCGCGATTTCGGGGGGGAGGAGGGGTGCAGAGCTTTCGGCCAAATGAGGTGTCCTGGACCAACGCTGTATCGAATAATCGAGCCGGCACTATAGCAGCGTGATTGTACAGGGGCAAGCGAAGTGTCTAAGTACTGAAACGTTTCGGCATTTGACGGCACGGTCAGAAAGGAAGAGAGAGCGGCGAGCTCTCGCAAGCTCATGATGAACATCGTGGACAAGCCGTGGAAGCTTACGCTAACCTGCGAGCGCCTTTGCGAATGAGGGTGTATGGCACCGCTAACGAGAAGGGATGTGCTGCTGGCAGGACTGGCTTTCCCCGGGATCGCCGACGCAGTTTTCCGGGATGCGCCCGGCGACGATAGCTCCTTGAAACCGAAACGATTCGAGGAAACGGCCGGATTCGAAGTGGCGGAGGCAGTGGCCAGCCATCCTTTGGCGATTCTCCCTCTGGGAAGCCTGGAGTTCCACGGCCCCCATAATCCCTTGGGAGCGGATTCCATCATCATTTCTGGAATTGCGCAGCGAGTGGCCGCGCGGACCGGCGGGTTGTTGTTTCCCGCGATCCAATTCACGCAGTGTCCGGCGCACACGGCTCATTTTCGCGGGACCCTCTCGGTGCGCCCCGAAGTTATGACCATGTACTTTGCGGACATACTGCGCAGCATTCTCCACGTCGGATTTCGCAAGGTTTTCATCCTCAACGGGCATGACGGCAACATCGGGCCGGGCCGCGGCGCGATCGTGCAGGTCGCCGATGAGAGTAAGGACGCGGCTTTGCTCTTTGTGAGTTGGTGGGAATTTCTCTCGAGCGAAATGATGAAGAGCTTGAGCATGTTTCATCAGGCCAATGGTGGTCACGGCCACGGAGGACCGCTGGAGACTTCTGCTGTTGCCGCGTTCCGCCCGGATCTGATTCATTTGGAAAAGGCGCGCGATCTGCCGGAACCGCCCGATCTCTCTGGCGGGGCGCCGTATTTTCTGCAAAAGTCCACGGCGGTGGATTGGCCGGGGTATTCTGGAAAAGTGAGCGAGGCATCCGCGGAAAAAGGAAAAAGACTGGTGGAGATTAGCGAAGAAGGAATCGTCAAGCTCATCGAGAATTGGTTGAAGCACGACGAAGTCCCCGGGAGCTGGTAAGCGGGTTGGAGCCGGGAACTCATTGTTTCGCGCGGTGCCGAGTTCAGCTACGTTGAATGGAGGAGCGGGGAGAACCGCTGACTGTGTCTTGAGCCGAATTGTCCTAAATCTAGGGGCCTCCCTGCTCTTTTGTGCGACGTTCACGATTGCCGGCCAGACGAGTCAGTCCTCGCCGGTACCGCAACGGCCTCCATCCTCGGGGCCGCTCGCGGAAGCGCAATCCTCTCTTGCGCGCGGAAATGCAGAGGAAGCCATACGGATTCTGTCAGACTATATTCAAAAACGCCCAGAGGATTCCAGTGCAAGGATTCTGCTCGGCGAAGCATACGCCATGGCAGGGCAGAACGATCGTGCCGCGGAGGTGTTCCAAACTGTTTTGCAAAATGCGCCTGAGAACTACGTCGCGCTGGCGGCACTCGGTGAGATCTATGAGCGGGCAGGGCAGCCGGAAAAGGCCGAGCCGATACTGGCGCGTGCGGCCAGAGCCAGCCATGGCGCTCCTCAGATTCGAACAGAATGGGCGGTTGTTCTCGCCCGCCTGCACAAGTATAAGGAAGCGCAAACCGCGTTGGTCGGTGTATTGCCGCCTGCTAACCCCGAAGAACGCATCGAATTTCACCGGCTGAAAGCCTCGGTGGCTCTGGGACTTGGAAATGCCTTCGCCGCCGCTTCAGAAATGGAAAAGGCCCTTGTCCTCAAGCCCACGGATTCTGGGCTTGCCGTCGCAACGGCCGCGGCTGAACTGCAGTCTGAACATTGGCAGCGCGCCGCAAATCTGGCGGAGCCAGTATTTTCCCGCACTCGCGATCTCCAGACTGGCCTCATTCTTTTAGAAGCGCAATTGGGAATGCATGGAGATTTCCGTAAAACCCTGGAGTTGCTTCGCTCGACACAGCTGAATTCCGAAGAGGAGTTGGTTCTTCTACAGCGTTTGGCGGAGCTACTGATCTCTCACGGTGAGTACTCCGAATCTATTCAAGAGCTTAAGCGAGCGACCGAGCTCGACTCGCGTCGCGCCGATTTGCGGTTCAATCTGGCTCTTGCGCAGTTACGGGCGGGCCACGCGGACGATGCCTTAGCGAGTGCGGAAAAGGGCAAGGCGCTTGGCGACAGCGCCGATCTCGAAGACCTGCTCGGAGACATTCAAGAGTCGCGCGGCGATAACCTCGCTGCCGTGCGGAGTTATCAGGCCGCTGTGGCGCTGGCCCCGAACGAAGAAAAGTATCGCCTCTCGCTCGCGGTGGAATTGATCCGCCACAATAGTTTTGAAGCGGCCAAGGCTGTGCTCAAACAGGCGGAGGATCTACAGCCAAAGTCCTGGCGAATTCAATTGGCGCTGGGCATGGTGGAGTATTTTGCGGGGACCGACGACGAGGCCACCCGGTTTCTTCTGCACGCGGCCGAATTCGCGCCGGAAACCCAGATTGCCTTGAAGTATTTGGGTGACATTCAGATGGATCGGGCCTCCGCGCCCGATCCTGCCGCGGTGGCGCGCCTGTGTGAGTATTCAGACCGCCAACCGAAGGACGCCAAAATGCAGTATTACTGCGGTGCTCTGCTCCTTCGCAGAGACTATGCTGCTGGACAAAAGACGAACGCCGACGAGATTCTGCGGCGCCTGCGCGCCTCGGCCGATCTTCTCCCAAAAGACGCCTTGCCCCATTGCCAGCTAGGTAAAGCCTATCGATGGTTGGAGCGCTGGCAAGAGGCGCTTTCCGAGTCCGAAACCTGCGCGCGCCTGGACGAAAACTCCGCGGACGCGCACTACCGCCTCGCCCAGATTTATCAACACCTGGGGAAATTGGAACGCTCGCAAGAGGAAATGAAACTCTACGATGCGGCCTCAAAGCGCCTTGCGGATGAGAATGCCCGTCGCGACGAAACAATGAAGACGTTTCTCTATACCATCCAGAATCAGACACCGGACCATTAGTGAATACGATCCGGTGTCCGAAAAAGTCCACTCTCTTTCAAACTCAACTGAATCAGGGAGTGGACTTCCTCACCGGCGTCGGGGTGTGCTTGGGGTGAGAATTCAGGCCTTGCGGATTCTTCGCAAGGCTAACCATGTTGGCGAAAATGCGGTAGGCTCCCGGAACGCCGTCGGGCATCTGGCGGTAGAAGGCGTAGGCATTATAGATGTAGATGCCCTTCCCGTATTTTGAATAAACTAGGCCGCCTTTTTGGGGAGCTTGGCCCGGATCGTGCGTTTCCAGCAACGGCTCGTAGGCAGCGTCCCAGCTCTCAAGAAACTTCGAGCCACGTTCTTCCACCCAATTTTCAAAATCTTTGGCGGTGATTTTGTTGGGCCATGTAAAAACGGGATTCGTCGGGGCCAGGATTTCTACCTGTGATTGCTCGTCGGTAACTTCTTCCGGGTTGGAACCCATTTTGTAGGGGTAGGGACCGTAGTTGTGGTCATACTCGGGCGTGTTGTATTGAACGATGACCACTCCGCCGTTTTTCACATATTCGAGGATGCGGTCATTATAAATTTTGAGATCTTCACGGACCGCATACGTGCGCACGCCGAGAAGGATGGCGTCGAATTTTGAAAGGTTTCCGCGAGCGAGGTCTTCCGCGTTGAGCAAATGAACGTTGATGCCCAGATGCACCAGAGACTGCGGCATGTCATCGCCGGCGCCAACGATGTATCCGACATTCAGGCCCGGAGCAACTTTCACATCGACTCCTGTGGTGCGATACGTGGAAGCGCGGTAGAGGTTGTAGGGACGCAAACCGGGGAAGCCGATTGTGTGATAGCCCTCTTTGTAATCGCGCCCGTCGTACGCTGCTACCGCCGTAATTGCATACGCCTTTTCCGCCAAACCCGCAGGCGTGACGTGGAAGGTCAGCGTCTGATCGTCCCCGTCCTTGGACGTTGAAAATTCTTCCTGGGGCGCCTTCCAGCCTTCCGGCAAGTCGAGTTTTACCGATCCCTTCGCGGGACCCTTAACATTGCTGTGAATATCGACCGTCACTTCAAAGGACTTGGCGTCCAGGGGAACAATTCCTGCCTGCGGGGCAATAGAAACGGAAATGGCGGGGCCTGTGACCAGTGGTTCGAGCACCGTTCCCAGCCCCGTTATACGCTTCACGGATTGAACCACCTGCGACAATTCAAACGGCACGCCGTCGAATACGAAATGCAACTTGGCGGACAGCGGATAGGGAGCCAGAGATAGGCCGAGGTCCTTTGGGTCCTCGATGTCATAGTAGGCCTTCTCGATATTGGAGCGCGTGAAATAGGGTCGCGTAAAGCGCGCGTTGGACGCAGCTTGAACGGTGAACCGCACATCCGCTGATTGATTTCCTTTGAGGGTGCCGCCCGTTTGCGTCGCTGGATCAATGGTCCATTGCTCGTTCGCCGGAGCTTCGAGCACCGCGCTCTCCAGTTGCACGGGAAGATTGGTTGGGTTAGTCGCGTGGACGCTCACCCAGAACTTTTGCCCCGGGATGGCCACCTCGAACGTCGGCTGATTTCTGAAGAAGCGTGCAAAAGGCCCTGTCGGCTCTTTCTCCGGAGCTACCGTCGCAAGCACCGAGATGCCCAGCGATTCAGCGAGTGCATTAGCGAATTGCGTCTGTTTGACTTTTAGTTCGTGAGTCACGTCATACTTTGAATCGGCTGTCAGGTCGCTGCTGGCGACTTTTTCTATCAGCTCACTCGTCCGTTTCAGGCCTGAAGCCAGTGTGGGCGCGATGGATTCGGGATGCTGAGCTGAAAAATCATTCATGGCTTTCTCGACTAGAGAATTGATCTGCGCAAGGCCATCCTTCAAAAAAGCGCTGTCGCCCCCTTGCGCCAGGCTCGCGATACCCATAAGCGATGTGTCGATGCCATCAAAGAACGACGCCTCCTTTTCCAAAACGGAGACGGCGGATGCAAACCGGTGATACGGGCTCATCTCCGCTTCGGCCGGGGGTAAGCCGGTGCCGCCGCTCTGCGACTTCTGCTGGCCGAGGCCCAGGCGGGATATCTGCGCGTACGTTAATCCGAGGAGTGGGTTGTACTCACCTTCCGGAACGTCGACCGAAGCGGAAAGCGCCCCCTTGATGACCGAGCCGTCTGTGTAGTTGCGAAATTCGGCGGGATAGAACTTCCCGTCTGCATAGTCAAAAATCCCTTTGTCGGTGACTGGGGAGAACGGCACACGGGCATAGTCTTTCATCGGCTTCCATGGACGCAGCCCCTCTTTGATCTGCTCGGGAAACATGCTTGGGTCACCCGCCGCCTTGAAAGCCTCTTGCGCCATCTGCCCGGCAACCTGGTGATTGCCGTGGCCGTCCGTCCGCCCTCCGACGAAAACGGAAGTAATGACGAGAGGGCGGGTCATGCGGACGATGCGTACAACATCCGCAAGCACTCGATCGTGTCCCCACTTGTCGAGGGCCTCTTCTTTGGTTTTGGAGAAACCGTAGTCGCACACCCGCGTCCAGAATTGTTGTGCTCCGTAGTAACGATCGGCCGCCAAAAGTTCTTCCGTGCGCACCAGCCCTAGCGCGTCAAAGTAATCCGAGGACATGACATTGGCGCCGCCCTCGCCTCGGTTGAGCGTCAGCAAAGTAACTCGCGCACCTTGCCCGCGCGATTCATAGGTCAGCACTCCTCCGTCTTCGTCGTCGGGATGAGCCGTCACCATCAGCAGGCTCGTTCGCGTATGGAGTTTCTGAAGGCTTTGCCAGAGTGCGGCGGCGCCCCGGTCAAAGGCTAGTGGCTGCGCGGCCGGGGTCGGCTGCGAACTGACAGCATTGGGGGATTGCGCTCTCACGGGAAGCGATCGAACTAGAAAGAGCAGAACCAGGCCCAGCACAGCAAGGATAAGCAATCTGTTGGATCTTGATGCCATTCTGCCTCCTAAGATCTTCGGCCAGAGGTCTTCAACGATCGGCTATGCCCACATCGCGATCGATAGGCATGCAGCGGTGAGGGCCAGCTCTGCGGATTCCGCGGTATTTCGAATTTGTTCAGAAGTGCGACGCTTGGCGTCAAACCTCCGGTATCTTCATTATTTCGTTTAGAGCAACGGCATTGTACGTCCGCAAAAGCGATTGTCAACAAAAAACACCAAAACGTTTTGGCACTGATGACGAACGGCCAATTTAAGGTACGTATATTCTTTCGAAATGTGTGAAAGTCCGCAGCAGAGGCGGGCTTTCCAAAAAATGAACTTGACAAGAAATTTCGCCGGTGCTAGAAATCAACGCATTCGGTACCGTATCGTTTCGGCACGCTTAAGGGGTGCGCGCCATCGCGGGGAATTCGAGTGACTGTATTCCGTTTCCCCCGCCTTTTCGTGACGAACTGCTTTTGCAGCAGGTATCAGGCACTGCGAGCTTGAAAACCGATTGTTCGGGGCAATCGGGTTGGTCGGCGAGCAGGCTTCAGAGTGCACGGGGTGGCGTAGAGCGTCCAATTTCCTTATTTGTTTCCAAGCGAGTGACGGCTGCATGAGTGGTTGCGTATCGAACTGTGTCAAAGTCGGGGTGACTGCTCTTCGAATCTGAAAAGTGGAGGCTGCAATGAATCGAGGGATGGGAACTCTGAGATTCCTTGACTGGGCAATGTTGCTTCTGGTGTTGCTCGTCATTTCTGCAGTGCCTGCGTTTGGGCAAATTGATCGTGGGGCCATTGAAGGGAAAATTATGGACTCCTCCGGTGGCGTGGTGCCCAAGGCCATGGTTACCGTAACGAATAAAGCGACCGGAGTTGCCGTTACGACTTCCGTGAACCAAACGGGAGAATACCAAGTCCTCGCGTTGATCCCCGGCACCTATTCCGTAAAGGTAAGCGCCGACGGCTTTGAAAGTGTTTTACATGATGACATCGAGCTGCACGTGCAGGACCGACTTTCCGTTGATTTCACGTTGAAGGTCGGGTCCGTCAAACAGGAAATAGTGGTTATCGCCGGTGAACCGATCCTTCAGACTCAGACGGCCGATGTGGGAAGTGTTGTTGATGAACAGCGCGTCAATGATCTGCCGCTCAACGGGCGCCGCTATGCGGATTTGGCGCTGCTGGAACCGGGCGTGCAAAAGTTTTATGCCGCCAATAACCCTGCTCCAGACCGTTTCAGCGTCAACGGCAATCTCGAACTACAGAACAATTTTCTTTTAAACGGCGTCGACAATAACTCCTGGTCGGAAAACCTGCAGGAATTTTCGGTGCAGGTGGTGCAGCCCCCTCCCGATGCTATTCAGGAATTTCGCGTGCAGACTCGCACGTACTCCACCGAATTCGGAAATTCCGCAGGCGCAGTGATCAATGCGACCATCAAATCCGGCACTAACCAATACCACGGAAATCTCTTCGAATATTTGCGGAATTCTGTGCTGGACGCCAATTCGTGGATTAACAACGCCAGCCCCATCAACGGCAAAGCCATCCCCAAGGGCCGGTTTGTTCAGAACCAGTTTGGCGGCACGTTTGGTGGTCCGATCTTCAAGGACAAGACATTTTTCTTTGGCGATTTTGAGCGCTTCAGCAGCCGGCAGTCCACGACGATTGCCAGCACGGTGCCCACGCCGTTAATGAAGACCGGGGATTTCACGGAATTGCCTTTCGCATTGAAGAATTCGTCCGTCCCCGGCCAGTCGGGCTGCTATGTGGGCAATGTCCTGCAAGCAACAGGCACGACGGGCCAAACGTGCCTTGATCCCGTTGCCGCCAAGCTGATGACTTTGCTTCCTGACCCGAACAGATCTTCCCTGGTAGCCCTGCAAGGGACGCCCGGTAGTTGGACGGGACAGCCGAATTATTTATTCACTGCGGGGGTGCCCGATGACGTTTATTCCTTCGACGCTCGCGTGGACCACAACCTGAACCAAACGAATCGTCTGTTTGGAAGCTATAGCTACCGTCATTTGACCCGGCAGGATCCCCCCTGGACCAGCAATGGCGTGATCGGCAGCGGCAACTTCGCAACGCAATACCGCATCCATACCCAATCGCTCGCGCTGGGCTGGACTCGCACAATCTCCAGCGCATTGGTCAACGATGCGCGATTCGGATTCAGCCGTGATTATGCCCACAGCGATCCGATTGGCGTGAGTCTTGGCACGTCACAAGCCGCATCTCTAATCGGGTTGAACGGAATTCCGGATGGACCAGGTTCCGGTGGATTACCCCCCATCGAGATTAATGGCCTTACGCGTATCGGAACGTCGCCATGGCGGCCGCAGTACCAGATTTCGCAAGGCTGGAACATCGTCGATAACCTCAGCTGGTTGAAGGGAAGCCACAGCTTTAAATTCGGCTACCAGTTTCTCAAGCGTACCGACAACTTCCTGGATCTTCGAGCGCCGCAAGGCGAGTTGCAAACAGACGGTGTTTACACCGCTGGTGGAGCCTTCGGCGTACCGGATTTCTTGCTCGGAAATGTGGACGGCGTGCATTTTACAACCCCGCTGGTCGTCCACTACTTTCAGCCAGGTCACTCGTTTTACGCCATGGACACCTGGAAGACCACTTCGAAACTTACTCTGACCTATGGCCTGCGCTACGAACTTTTCGCCCCGATTATGGAGCGCAAGAATAACACCACCAACTTTACTCCCGCCGGCGGCGGCGGCATCGTTACAGCGGCTAGTAACGCTTCCGGCTGGTTTGCCCGCTCGCTGATTCACCCTGACCTCAATGATTTTGCTCCGCGCCTTGGTTTTGCCTACCAGATTACGAACCGCGTCGTCTTACGCGGCGGCTACGGCGTTTTCTATCAGCACAGCAACCGTATCGGCTCGGAAAGCCTCATTCAGTTGAACCCGCCCGCGCTGCTTGACGTGCAGTTAAATCAAAGCGGCGCCAATACCGTCTTTCAGCTCAAAAATGGGTTTCCGTTGAGCACCATCACCGGCGCCGGTTTCGATCTCACGCAACTCCAACTGCGAGCGCAGGATCCCAACCAACGCTCCAGTTACGTCGAGCAAGCGAGCTTTGGTCCGGAAATTCAGCTCACCAACGACACCGTGCTTGCTGCGACCTACGTGGGCAATTGGGGCCGCAAAATGAACCGTTTGCGCGATTACAACATGCCTCAGGTAACGGGCTTCGACGCTGGCTGTCCCGTCCTTCAATATCCGTACGCCAATCTGAATACCGTGTCGACCATCGACACACATACAGCCACAGGATGCGCCACGACAGGTCAACACGCATTTCTGGAGTACGCGAGTAATGACGGCAATACTGACTACAACTCCCTGGAATTGTCCCTACGCCGCAGGATGTCCAAAGGGTTGGGCTACTCCCTGGGTTACACTTTCAGTCACGGCTTGGCCAATTTTGGCGATAACCTTACAGCCGCCCCTCTGCCGCAAAACTCCTATAACTACGGCGCCGAAATGAGCAATTCCAATCTCGACATTCGTAGCCGTTTCGTTGGGAATTTCATTTGGGACTTGCCCTTCGGGGAGGGGAAGCGCTTCCTCTCTGCCCATAATGGCGTCAGCCGCTGGCTCGGCGGCTGGCAATTCAATGGCATCGTCACGCTCCAAACCGGCAGCCCCTACAGCGTTACGGCTCCGAACGACGGGTTGTTGGGCTTTACCCACGCGGTCTATGCCGACTGCGTCGGGAATCCCTTTGCCGGCGCGACGACTGATCCCAGTTCCTATACCACCACTGGCTTCCTGATCAATCCGGCGGCGTTTGCGGCGCCTGCCCAGGGTACCTTCGGGAACTGTGCTCCCCGTAAATTCCACGGCCCCGGCATCCAGATGGTCGACTTGAGTCTGTTTAAACAATTCAAGTTCACGGAACGATGGCAGTTGCAATTCCGGGCGGAATTCTTCAACGCCTTCAATCATCCTAACTTTGGAAACCCGAATGTGTCTTGCTCACCGACAAGCGTGAGTAACCCACAATGCGCTGCGCCGGGATTTGGGCAAGTTTCCAATACCATCGCGCCGATTCTCGGCACCGATTCGGGAGGACCTGGCGATCCTCGTGAGATCCAACTGGCACTGAAGCTCTACTTCTAGTGCGGATTGCGGATCTTCTTTCGCGGGTTTCTGATCTCGATACCGATGAGGGGATCAGACGCCCTTCAAGGAGGCTGATTGGCGTCCACGTGTCGAGCAACGGCGGCGCAGGCCACCATCAAGTTCCTCAAAAATCAGTATGTCGAACGCGACGGAGTCGAGCGTCCCTTTTTTGGCGGCTGCTTCGGCATTTTTGGACACGGCAACGTAGCGGGAATAGGGCAGGCGCTCCAGCAGAATGAGGACTTTCCCTATTACTTGAGCCGCAACGAACAAGCCATGGTCCACACCGCCGTGGCTTTTTCGAAAATGAGTAATCGTCTGCGTGCGTTCGTGTGCACGTCTTCGATTGGCCCGGGAGCGACCAACATGGTAACCGGGGCTGCTACCGCCACCGTGAATCGCATTCCCGTGCTCCTTCTTCCGGGAGATATATTCGCTCGCCGCAACGTCGCCCCTGTTCTCCAGCAACTCGAATCTCCCCAGACACAAGACATTTCCGTCAACGATTGCTTCAAGCCGGTCTCCCGTTATTGGGACCGTATCTCCCGGCCGGAGCAACTCCTCAGTGCCTTGCCGGAGGCCATGCGGGTTATGACCTCTCCAGCCCAGACCGGAGCAGTGACTCTCAGCCTGCCCCAAGATGTGCAAGCGGAAGCGCTGGAGTATCCAACCTCTTTTCTCGATAAGCGAGTTTGGGCCGTTCCCCGGCCGCGAGCAGAGGCACGAGTAATTCGACGCGCAGCCGAAATGATTCGCGCGGCCCGCAAGCCGCTTCTCATTGCCGGCGGCGGCGTGCTCTACTCGGAAGCTTCGGGAGCCCTCGCCAAATTCGTTGAACTAACGGGAATCCCTGTCGCCGAAACGCAAGCCGGAAAAGGATCGCTCTCTTACGATCACCCACGGTGCTTGGGGGCCATGGGCGTAACAGGTACTCCCGGAGCCAATCTCCTGGCCCGCGACGCTGACCTGATCATCGGAGTTGGCACGCGATACGCGGATTTCACCACCGCTTCGAAGACGGCTTTTCAGAATCCGGCAGTTAGGTTCATCAACATCAACGTAGGAGAGTTCGACGCGGGAAAACACGGAGGGCTGCCTCTCGTTGCCGACGCTCGAGCCGCGCTTGAAGAGCTTTCGCAATTCCTCGAGGGTTACCAGACGCCTGTCGAGTACCAAGAGCGCATCCGCAGTTTCCGGGAGGCTTGGGAAAAGGAAGTAGACCGGCTTTTTGATCTTCAGCATGGCCCCCCGGTCAGCCAGAGCGCAGTCATTGGCGTTGTGAATTCAGTTTCCGCGCCGCGTGACGTGGTTGTCTGCGCCGCAGGCAGTCTTCCGGGAGACCTTCACAAATTATGGCGGGTCAGGGACCCCAAAGGTTATCACCTGGAATATGGGTACTCCTGCATGGGTTATGAAATCGCGGGCGGACTCGGGGTGAAGATGGCCGCGCCGGATCGTGAAGTGTACGTCATGGTCGGTGACGGCTCCTATTTAATGATGGCCCAGGAAATCCACACTGCCATTCAAGAAGGATTCAAGTTGAATATCGTCCTGCTCGATAACCACGGATTCGGTAGCATTGGCGCGCTGAGCGAATCGTGTGGGAGTGGCGGTTTCGGAACGCACTACCGATTTAGGAAAGCCGGAAAGTTGGAAGGAGACACCGTAAACGTTGATTTCGTCGCGAATGCGGCAAGTCTTGGCGCCGCAGCGTCGCGTGTTCGAACTCTGGATGAATTAAGACAGGCGCTTGTCGCCGCACGCGCAACTCCCCGGACAACGGTCACCGTGATCGAAGTGGATCGGAATGTCCGCGTCCCTGGCTATGAATCCTGGTGGGATGTGCCCGTCGCAGAGGTCTCGGAAATGGAAATCGTCCGCAGCGCCCGCAGTGCCTATGAAAAAGGCGTCAAGCGGGAGCGACACTTCTTCTGATGCCTGGAGACAATTTGGATTCTTCGGCTGATCGCGGGTAACCAGATTTTGGGAAACGGGCGCCCTTTCCCTGGGGAGGTAGACATGCCAACTTCTTACGCAGAGGAGGCAGTGATTCACCCTGCTTCAATCGCGCAGGAAAAATCCGGTGTCCTCGTTTCTGTCACAAGGGAGCGCGCAAACTGGAAGACGATCAACTTCTCGGTGCGCCGGCTGCTTGCCGGACAGTATTGGCAGAGCAACACTCGAGACGAAGAAGCCGCTCTCGTGTTCCTCGGAGGGAAAGCGACGGCGGACTGGGGCGAAGGGCCCCGGGACATTGGAGGACGGAAGGACGTTTTCAGCGGCTATCCGCATGCGTTGTATCTGCCGAGCCACACACGTTTTGAGATTTCGGCGATCACCACTTGCGAAATCGCGGACTGCCGCACTCCTTCCTCCGCCCGGCTCCGCCCTCGAGTCATTACTCCAGCGGATTGCCAGGAGGAGATTCGCGGCGGAGGAAACTGCACTCGGCAGATTGTCGATGTCATTCGTCCGGAGTTTCCTGCCGATAAGCTCTTGCTCTGCGAGGTTTATACGCCGAGCGGAAATTGGTCGAGCTATCCTCCTCATAAGCATGACGTCCACAATCCTCCCTTCGAAGTGGATCTCGACGAAACCTACTACTACCGGATCAGCAGACCCGAGGGATATGCATTCCAACGCCTGTACGACGCCGCGGGAACGCGCGACGACACCTTGACTCTCGTCGATGGCGACTTGGTGCTCATCAGAGATGGCTACCATCCTGTAGTCGCCGCACATGGGTATGACGTGTATTACCTGAATGTGCTTGCTGGCAGCGCGCGTTCCATGGCGGCCAGTGATGATCCGCGCTACGCACATCTGCGCAAGACCAGTTTGGAGCGCGATCCCCGCGTGCCCTTGGTTGCCCGGCCGTTGGAACGAGGTGTGTAGTCACGGCTTAGTGATGCAGCGGACCCGTGGTCCGAAGTCGCCTGGAGACCCACCGGTTCGCTTCGCCGCAGGCGCACTAGAGGATTTTTCACTGCGCAGATGGGGTCCAGTAAAAGGAGAGATCGGGAATGTTACATAAGATCGGAATTGTTGGGGCGGGAGGTGTTGCAGGCATACACGCCGCCATTCTTGCGAAGGATTCCCGCGTCAAGCTCCAGAGTTTTTTTGACGTCGACGTGGTTCGTGCGCAAGCGATGGCCGGCAGTTTTGGAACTGAGGCCGCCCGATCGATCGAGGACCTGCTCAAAGAATGTGACGCCGCCTACGTTTGCACTCCGAATACCACTCATGAAGAAGTTGCCATGCAGGTTCTCGAAGCCGGTAAGCATGTTTTTTGCGAAAAGCCCTTCGCGTTGAGCTTGGAGTCTGCCACCAGGCTGCGCGACCGGGCTGACCGCTCCGGGGTCGTCTATCAAGTGGGCCACAACCGGCGTTTTGCGCCGGTCTACAAAATTCTTAAAGGCGCGATTGAAAGGAATGAACTCCGCCCGCTTTCCGTCCACGCCAAAATGAATCGCGGCGAACTCGTTAACCCGCCCTGGGTGTGGAACGCCAGGCTCACCGGAGGCTTTTTGTATGAAACGCCCGTTCACATGTTCGATTTGATGATTTTTTTCTTCGGCAAAATCGAGTGGGTGGAAGTGGCTGCGCGCGCTCAGAAGCATGACGAACTCGATGATTTTTCCATCTTGCTCGGTTTTCAATCTGGCTTGCAGGCCACCATGAAAACCTATGCGCACGCCAGCTGGCACTTTCCTTTCGAACGCTTTGAGGTTTACGGAATGCACTCCACTTATGAAACGTTCGAAATGGAGAGAATCTCCTTCACGAATGGTTTGGAAACTCGCACTACAACGTATGATTTTTCCCTCGCGACCATGCACGAAAAATGGGGTTACGTCGAAGAAGATCGGCTTTTCATCGACGCCCTTGACGGCAATTCAACCGCGCCGGTCACCGCCGAGGACGGTCACAACGTCGTCGAATTGATCGAAGCCTGCTATCAGAGCGCTCGGGAAGGGGCACGGGTCCATTTGGGCGCTCTTGTGAGGAAGCACTGAAATGGATAAATTCTCCGAGCGAATTCGCTTTGCATCAGCCCCCGTAAGTTGGGGAGTGCAGGATGATCCCGGTCCGGCCTGGGAGCAACCCTATGAACAAATTCTCGAACAGATCGTTTCCGCAGGCTACACGGGGACGGAGTTGGGGCCCTACGGTTACTTCCCGGTCGAACCCGCAATTTTGAACAAGACCTTGCAGCGGCTAGGATTGACCCTGCTTTCCTCTTTTGTTCCCGTTCCGATCTCCGATCCTTCGCGAATAGATAAGGTAATCGTACAGGTCCGCAGGGTTGGTGCACTTCTCTCCGCGTTGGGCGCCAGGTTGCTTGTTCTGTCCGATTGCCAGACATCCCGGCGGCGGGAGATCGCCGGCCGTGTCCCCGTTGATGGAAGCAAATCCTTGAGTCCCGCTCAATGGAGTCAGGTGGGCGCAGTCATCCGCCAAGTCGAGCAGGCTGCTGCGGAATTCGGCTTGCGCGTTGTTTTTCATCCCCACGTCGCCACGTTTGTTGAGAACCCCATGGAGGTGGAATGTCTTTTCGACGAACTCGTTGGCACGCAGGTCGGTCTGTGCTTGGATACGGGGCATTGTGTTTACGGCGGGGGAGATCCCGTGGACGAAGCGAAAAAATATCGTTCCCTGCTACAGTACGTTCACGTTAAAGATGTGGACGCCCGCGTTCTCGGCGAGGCTCGCCGCAAGAAGCTTAACTTTGAACAAGCGGTCGGCGCCGGCGTGTTCTCCCAAATCGGATCCGGGTGCATCCACTTCGAGAGCTTCTTCCGATTCCTGGCCGAGAGCCGGTATTCCGGCTGGGCGATCGTGGAACAAGATGTGATCTACGGCAAGACAATCGTCCCCCCTGTGGAGAGCATGCGCGCCAGCCTGAGCTATCTGAAGAACGTCGTGTCCAATGTTGAGTCCTCAGCCCAATTCACGGCAAAGGGCGCTTGATCTCAATCAGCCAACTTACGGAATGACACGGCTTACGCAGCTTGAAGCTTCATCTGTTGTCCAAACTCCCGAAGGTATTCTTCTAACACCTGCTGGGCCACTTCGCGGCGCCCGACCAGCGGATTTTTCTCGAGAGCCGCGAGTGCCGTCTCGCGTGAGTGTTCGACCGAAGCACGCACCGTAAGGCGCTCATATTCTTTTACCTGCAGCAGCAAGGGACGCACAGCCTCCGGCGCGCGCCCAACGGCCGCCACTTGAACGCCGAGCGAAGAGACTTGGCAGGGGAGCTCGACCGCATCATCGGGACCGAGATCTTCCAGAGCTCTGCCGTTGCGAACCGTAAGAGGAATCAGTGAGGGCGTCTCTGCATGCAGCGCTTGCAGCACGAGCAGCGCAATCCGCTCGTAACCTGAAAACTCCGAGTAGAGTTCCTGGTTTTCCTTTCGTCCTTCACCCGCCGTTGCCTCGATGCTGAAATAAGAGGCATTTCGTTCACGCAGGTATTGTTCATAGATTTCGATTAGTTTCGACTCGGGAGCCTGTGCAAGCTTTTGAAACAGCCGCGTGTTCATCGCAGAGATGGCCTGGCCGCGCGATTGGCCGCTTTGCTTCGTATTCTTGTATGCCGCCTGCGGGAAGTAATAGAAGTAGAGGTACTCCGTGGGCAGCAGCCCCAGCTCTTGAATAAACTTCGCGGGAAAAAGCCCGTGACGGTAGCATTTCTGAATGATCTCGGGAGAAGACAACACCTTGGGTAGCAGTTGCGTACCCCGCTCATCGCGGATGGACCGCACCCAACCTAAGTGATTCAGTCCAAGATAGTCGAAATGCAATCCAAATGGATTTCGGTCCAGCGCATGGGCAATCGCTTCGAACGTTTCCAAAGGTGTATCACAAACGCCAATCACATTGACTCCGGAATGATTCAGAAGCCCTTGGGAAATAATTCCAACTGGATTTGTGAAGTTGATGACCGTCGCCCGTGGAGCCACGCGTTCGATCAAGTGCGCATATTCCAGCATCGTCCCCAGATTCCGCATGGCGCACGCAAAACCGCCTGCCCCCACGGTTTCCTGGCCGACGAGTCCGTGTGCCAGAGCTATCGTTTCGTCCTTTACTCGCGCATCGATGCCACCCACGCGAATACTGGTGATGACGTAGTCCGCTCCTTCAAGGGCGCGCTCGGGATCGGAATACGCTTTGAGACGCGCGCGAAGTTCGCTTCGCTGGCCCATCGCTTCTGCGACCCGCTTCATCGGTTTGAGGCGTTCCGGATCTGTATCCCAAAATGCCAGCTCGTCTAGGTGGACGCTTCCGCCAAGGCCTGCCAAGCCGTGGACCAGGAGTGGGGTCCTAACCCCCGCGGCTCCGATGAGAGTGATCTTCATGATGGCGTTATGTCCTCCAGAACGATTTCCCAGTGAGCGATTCCGGTGCCATCCGGAATTCGCTTTTCCCTTCCCAACTTGCAATTCAGCGGAGCTTTCTCATCAGCCTCCTGAGGTTCTTCCGTGTCGGTATGGCAGAGCATCCTCCAGCGTCCGTTGTGGCCAGCGCTCCGCATATATTGCCGGCTTGCAAGCACTCCTCAAGCGGCCATCCGGCGAGATAACCGTGAAGAAATCCGCCGTTGAAGGCATCACCTGCTCCCGTTGCATCCACGGTGCGCACGCGAATGGATTTCACCCGCAAAATCTTTCCGGCGCGAACGGCCAACGAACCCTCTGGGCCAAGCTTGACTACCGGTACACGCACCCAGCGAGCCAATTTCCTTGCCGCTGCCTCAACTGTTTTTTCACCGGTCATGGCCCGCGCTTCGGGTTCATTTGGAAACGTAAATTCAAGTTCCTTCAGCAAGGACGGCAATCGGGGAGATTCGAGTACCTCGGGGTTCCACCCCAAATCCGCTGAAACCGTCAAGCCTCGCTTGCGCAGTCTGCGAATTGCCGCCTTCCATACAGGGGGAGGCCACAGTGCGCACGCCATATGCAAATGACTCGCGGTTCGCAGCCGTTTCTGCACGCCACTCCGTTCCAGGAGTTTTTCCAGTCTTAAATTAATGGTGTCGTGAGTGATCATCATGCGATCGCCGTCGAAGGCGGCGCAGACGGTCATCGCCGTCGGTAAGCGCGGGTCGAATTCACAATCCTGGGTGGAGATCCCGCCTTGGACCAGCTTTTGCCACTCCGGGCTAGCGAGCGCATCCCGTCCGACCCGCGTGACAGCTTGGGTCCGCGTACCTAAGCTGGCCGCCACTAATGCAGTCGTGGCCAGGCCGCCACCCGGTAAACGTGCGAAACTCGCGGTCTTAACCTCTTCGCCCATTCGCGGAATCCGCGGGAGGTCGTAGAACACGAGATCAAAAAAAAATTCGCCAAAGACCACCAAGCCTCGGTCTCTTGGGGCGGAGGCGGGAGTCATCACGCCTCGAATCATAGCAGAGTCGCTGTGACCGACAAAGAAGGCACGAGGGAATGCCGAAACGTTTTGGTGCCTGTATTTTAGCGCCTTTCGGATGAGGAGGACTGAACCAGAGTTACTTCAGGCACGCCGGCCTCCCAGAAACTCCGCATCGGCGATTTAGATCCAATAGGAGGGAGAGACAAATGGCCGTTCGTTGTGAAAAAATATGATTGATGCTGGCGGAGAGGGGGGGATTCGAACCCCCGGTACAAGTTTTAGCTCGTACAACGGTTTAGCAAACCGCCGCCTTCAGCCTCTCGGCCACCTCTCCGCGGCGTTGCCGGCAGCTTTGCCGCCGACATTTCAGAAGTATAGCACCAAAGATTGCAGCCGGTCCGGTCAAATGACCGAGGATCCGCCAGGACTAACGGTCGCAGGCCCTGCTGCGTCAAAAAGGGGGGTGCCCGTAGACATCCCTTTGCGGCGAAGGGGAATCCTTCCCTTTGATCTCATTTGAAACTAAAATATAGCGGCTGAGGTTTGGTTGATGCTGGCGGCGTGCAGGCTCAAACCGGCGGCGGCATAGTCGCAAGACTGGCCTTGGGACGACGGCCAAAGGCCAAGACCGCGAAGGATTTAGTCCGCAAGGCGAAACATTCTAGGCGGTTGGAGCGTATGTAAAGTAGCGACGGTACGTACACATTCGTCTAGTTATGCGAGTTGTCCGACGCAATAAGCAAAGAGGAATCCAATGAAGACCTGGCAGAAGGTGGGGATCGGGGTGGGTGCGGCAGCTGTGCTGGGCGCCATTGTGCTGTTCAGCGTAAATCAAGCCAATAAGGGCGTAGTGACCGTGCAAACGGCCAAGATTGCCCCGCAGGAAACGCTGGTGTCGCAGGTGACGGCATCGGGGGAAGTCAAGCCGACGACGTACACCAACGTTACGGCGCAAGGGTTCGGACGAATTACCGAAATTTTGGTGAAGGAAGGCGATCACGTGAAAAAGGGCGATCGCCTGCTGCTCCAGGAAAATGTTCAGGCCAGCGCAGACGTGCAAGCGCAGGACGCCTCGATCAACTCGGCGGAGTCTGGGGTGGAGGCGGCGGAGGCGAGTTACCGAGCGGCGCAGGCGGATCTATCGATGCAGCAGGCCAACATGGAGAAAGCCAAACTCGATTGGGAGCGCGGGCAGGGCCTTTTCAAGGACGGTTTGATCGCTAAGCAGGACTTTGATCAGCGCAAGACTGGGTACGATGCCGCGGCGGCGCAGGTGGATTCGTCCCGCGCGCGCGTGCTGTCGCTGAAGGCTACCCTTGATCAAATGCGGGCGCAGGTGGCACAGGGACGCGCTGTGCTGGTGCACACCCAGGACATTCTCCACAAGACCATCTATACCTCCCCGATCAACGGGATCGTGAGCTATTTGCCGGAGCGCGTGGGCGATTACGTTGTGCCCGGAATCACCAACACAAACGGCAGCTTCTTGATGACCCTTTCGGATATGTCCGTGGTGACCGCGGAAGTCAAGGTGGACGAGACGGACATTGTCAGCGTGAAGATGGGACAAGACGCGGACGTCACGATCGACGCGGTTCCAGGAAAAATATTCAAGGGCAAAGTGACCGAGATCGGTTCGCAAGCCGTGCTGCGCACTTCGGGTTTGGCGACAACACAGTCCACAGCGAGCAATCAGGAAGCGAAAGACTTCAAGGTAGTAGTGACGCTCACCAATCCGCCGGAAAACGTACGTCCCGGCCTCTCCGCCACTGCCAAGATCAAGACCGCGGAAAAGAAAAACGTGCTGGCCATTCCCATTCAGGCGCTGGCGGTCAGAACCCGCAAAGACCTGGAAGAAGCCGCAAAGAACGCTAAGAAAGAATCCGGCGTAACTCTCGCCGCGCCCCCGCCTCCGGCTCCCGGCGATCCCAAGAAAGATGAAGTTCAGGGCGTCTTTGTAATCCATGGCAAGAAAGCGATATTCCGCCAGGTGGAAACGGGGATCACAGGCGTCACGGACATTGAAGTCACCAAGGGTCTGCAGCAGGGCGACGAGATTGTGGTGGGAAGCTACAAGGCCCTGCGCACGTTGAAGCCCGAATCGAACGTCAAAGTCGATAACTCCGCACCGAAAAAACCGGAAGAGAATCAGAGTTGACGTAGCGCAAGCAGCAAGGAGAAACGCATGCCGGTGGAGACAGTATCGACGGATTCCTACCGCGAGGACTTGGTCAGCTCCGGAATCGTCATCAAGACCGAGGAGCTCACCAAAGTCTACGAGATGGGCGCAGAGCAGGTGCACGCGTTAAGCGGCGTGGACGTGGAGATTCGCAAAGGCGAGTACGTGGCCATCATGGGGCCGTCGGGCTCCGGCAAATCGACGCTGATGAATCTGATTGGATGCCTGGATTCACCGAGCTCCGGGAGATATTGGTTGGCGGGGCGGCTGGTCAGCGACCTCGATGACGACGAACTGGCGTACATCCGGAACAAGGAAATTGGATTTGTGTTCCAGACCTTCAACCTGCTGCCGCGCGCGACGGCTCTACACAACGTCGAGCTGCCCCTCATTTACAACGGTACTCCCTCGGAAGAGCGGCTGGAGCGCGCAAAGAAGGCGCTCGAGCGCGTGGACTTGGTGGATCGCATGCATCACAAGCCCAACGAGCTATCCGGAGGACAGCGGCAGCGCGTGGCAGTCGCGCGAGCGCTGGTGAATTCGCCGTCCATCGTGCTGGCGGACGAGCCCACCGGAAACCTGGACTCCAAGACCGGCGACGAAATCATGGCGCTGTTCGAAAACCTCCATCGCCAGGGAAATACCATCATTTTGGTTACGCATGAACACGATATCGCGCAACATGCCCACCGCATCATCTTCATCCGCGACGGCAAAATCGCTTCCGACCAAGCCGTAAAGAAATAGAAGTCATACCGGACAATTCGGCTCTTTTCCTGCCCGCGCCGCGCAGCTAGTGTGTTCCTTGCAAAATGGCGCGGCTATCCCGGCCTGCGCCCAAGAGGTCGCATTCATGAAAACGCAAGCACGAGAAATTACGCGGAGCGCCAGCGATGACGCGCTGCATCTGGCTGCGGAACGCGCGCGGCGCTACGTTCGAGAGATCGGTGCGCGTCGCGTTGCGCCCGCGCCAGACGACGTCGCGGCATTGGCCAAGTTTCACGAGGGATTTCCGGCAGCGCCCAGCGATCCTCGAGATGTCGTGAAAATGCTGGACGACCTGGGTTCGCCTGCGACGGTGGCGACGACGGGGAGAAGATATTTCGGATTTGTGGTTGGCGGAGTGCTGCCGGCGGCGATGGGCGCAAGCTGGCTTGCCGGTGCCTGGGATCAGAATGCCTGCCTGCGCGCGATGTCTCCTGTTGCAGCCGAACTGGAGGACGTAGTTCTGAGCTGGATCTGCGAAGCGCTAGGTCTGCCTGCGGAATGTGAAGGCGGCCTAGTCACCTGCGCTACGGCCGCCAATTTTACCGCCCTTGCCGCCGCACGCTACGCCCTGCTGGCAAAATCGGGATGGAACGTAGCCGAAGACGGAATGTTCGGGGCGCCGCCAATTCAGGTAGTCGTCGGCGGCGAAGTGCACGCCTCGATGCTCAAAGCGCTGAGTCTCGTCGGTTTCGGCAGCAAGCGCGTAACCGTAGTAGAGGTTGATGCGCAAGGCCGAATGCGCGCGGACAAATTACCCAAATTAAGCGAGCGAGCCATCGTGTGCATGCAGGCCGGCAATGTGAACTCCGGCTCGTTCGATCCCGCTGTGGAAATCTGCCGACGCGCCAGGGAGCAAGGCGCGTGGGTGCACGTTGATGGCGCGTTTGGATTGTGGGCGCGGGTCTCGCCGAAATACAGGCATCTTACGCAGGGTTTTGAGCTGGCGGATTCATGGGCAACGGATGCGCACAAATGGCCCAACGTTAATTACGACAGCGGAATCGTGATGGTGCGCGATGGCGCGGCGTTGCGCGCGGCCATGACCATGAGCGCGGTCTACCTCGTCCCTGGAACTTGCCGCGAACCCGCGCACCACACGCCGGAGGCTTCTCGCCGGGCGCGCGGAGTGGAGCTGTGGGCGGCGCTGAAGTCTTTGGGACGCTCCGGATTGTGCGATTTAATCGAGCGGACATGCGCGCTGGCGAAGCGATTTGAGACCGGGCTGCGCACGGCCGGGTTCGAGGTGTTGAACGAGGTGGTGATCAATCAAGTGCTGGTGGCGTTTGGCGACGCCGCGACAACGCGCGAAGTCATACGCCGCATCCAGGAAGATGGTACGTGCTGGTGCGGCGCCACGGAATGGCAGGGAAAGACGGCGATGCGAATCAGCGTATCGTCGTGGGCGACAACCGAACAGGATGTGGATCGCAGCATGGAGGCAATGGTGCGAGTCGCACGCGCATGCGGAGCGTAAGCGGCTGCCCAAGATAGTCTACGTTGCAATGGCAAGATGCAGGAAGCCCCGGACGCAACGCGCAGCGGGCAAATCGGCTCCGAGGAAACTTCCCGTTTGCCGGCAACTCGCCCAGAACCTCATTCTTTACGCTTCCCAGAACCCCGTTTGCGCAGGTATCGTAGCTCGGGCCGCGCTCTTCTCGGAAGGAGGACGGGATGCTTTTTCTCAGACGCCAACTGCTTCGAACTCTGTCGTTTGCTTTCGGGTCAAGCTTCATCTTGAGCCGAAACCAACTCGGCTTAGCGGCGCAGACAGCCGTACCGCCAAAGCTCTCTCCTTCCCCTGCGGGGGCCGCTGTTCGTGATGGGATCGCTGGAGGAACGGAAATGGAAAGAGTGACCGGAATCGGAGGATTCTTCTTTCGAGCCAAAGATCCGAAAGCGTTGGGGCTTTGGTACCAGCAACACCTGGGAGTCTCGCTCATACCATCGAGCGAAGGGGATCCCGTTTGGCAGCAAGAGGCCGGCCCCACCGCTTTCGCGCCTTTTCCTGAGACGAGCAAATATTTCGGGGATGCCCAAAAGGTCTGGATGCTGAACTTTCGAGTCCGCGATCTCGACAAAATGGCGGCCCAGCTACGGGCCGCAGGAATCGAGATCAAGATTTACCCGCCCGATCCCACCGGCCGGTTTGCCCGCGTGCATGACCCTGAGGGAAATCCGATCGAATTGTGGCAGCCTAAGGTTCCAGACACCAAAGGCTAGGTTGCAAAGCAGTTCAGGACTGTTTCTGGATTTCTCCTGGGTTGCGGCAGATGCGAAAGTAACCGAATTACTTCCGGCTTGCCGACTACTCGCCCAGAAAGATCGCGTTTGTGAGCATAAATTAGCCTTCCAGCTCGAAAAAGGCTATCGAAGGGCTCAGGTCGACAAGCTAACCTTCATCCTCTATTGAGATCTAGAAAAGCGCGGTCTATGGCCGGTTTGAACACCAGATACTCGATATTCCCGAGAATACCGATCCCCAGCAAGGATGCCAGTCCGGGATGAGCAACGACGACGGTGCCTGCCATGGTCCCCGGGACCGCAATAAGTGCGACAGTAGACCAGAGGATCCAGGGCGCGGTCCTTCTTATCTCTCGCGGGAGGCTACTTCGATCGAAGTTCCCCGTGTACACAAGAAAAGCAAGCAGAATCAGTAGGGGACCGATGCACGCCAATTCGATAAAAAATAGGATCCATCCCCATTTATACGCAGTAACCGCCCAAAACCTCGATCCAAGATAGCCTAGCAGCACAAACCAGACGATAAAGCCCAAGTGCATAGTCTCCCACCGGCGGTACGGGCTTTCCCCGGCAAGCAAGAAAAAACGACGAAGAAGACTCGACTCGGTCTCCGGGGCTTGCGAAGTGCCTGGCGACTCGGCAGGAACACGGCGAAGATTCCGGAGGTCCACTAACAGTTCCCGTGCCGACTGGTATCGGTCTTCGGGGCGTTTGTACAGACACTTCACCAGGATACGATCGAGTTCGGCAGGAGCCGTCGGAGTGTATTGCCGCAGAGACGGTACTTCAAGCTTCAGGATATTAGCGATCGTCGAGGGGGGCGTCCGGCCCAAGAAAGGATTGGTGCCTGTAGCCATTTCATAAAGGACAAGGCCAAGAGCGTAGATATCTGTGCGAGCGTCCACCGATTGTCCTTCCAGTTGCTCCGGAGCCATATAGTTCACGGTCCCGACTAACAGGCCCGGACTCGTTGCAATTGAAACTGTCTCCGCAGCGTTCTCCTCCCCGAGTGATAGCGGTGCGTGGAGGTGTTTCGCCAGACCGAAGTCGAGAATCTTGACACGTCCCCGGGAATAATCGTCAGACACCGACATAATGTTCTCGGGTTTGAGGTCCCGATGGACAATCCCGTGACTGTGCGCCGCGGCCAATGCGTCGGCGAGTTGGGCGCTCGCATCGAGGATTTCGTCCGTCGTGAAGCGCGCCCGAGCCAGCTCTTTGCGCCAGGTGCGGCCTTCCACGTACTCATAGACAATAAAGCTGCCCTCACCCTGCTCGACAAAGTCATAGACAGTAGCGATACCTGGATGGCTCAAGGCGGAAGCAGCGCGGGCTTCGGCGGCAAGCCGACGGCACAGCTCGGAGTCGTGAGTAGCATTGGACGGCAGCATCTTCAGGGCAACTAAGCGATTCAGGCGGGTGTCATAGGCGCGCAAAACTACGCCCATACCACCGCGGCCAACTTCCTGCTCCACCTTGTACCGGCCGTCTATGAGCTCATTCAGCACGGTTGAAGTCTACTCCATCAACAACGCTAATTTCTGGTACGTCGAAACCGGAGATGTGCCCACTCCTGACGCCTGGGCGATTGGTCCCGAGTGACGGCCTGCTCGGAAGTAATTCACACGGGTGGTGAACCGGGTAGTCGTAGTGTCCCGGGCCAGCGCGAAATCATACGGACTCGCTCAGCGGCTGTGACTGTGGGCCATCGCGGAGGGTTCTAGATCCTCGTGAGTTTGCAGCACGCCCAGTTAGGTATGCGACAAACGATCGTGCCAGGTAAGCGCGTCTTCATCCCACCAAGCCCCAGAAGAATCCAAGGAAAAACGTTCCCGCGGAAAGAATGTAGCCGGCGCTGCGCAGCAGCATTTGCCGAGGTGTCGGCGGATGAACGGAGTCGGTAACTCCGTTGGCCCGCTAGCTACGGTGATGAATTTGGATGAGCGCTGCGGATTCGGTTAATGATATCAATCGCGAGCCGCTGCGCGGCTGCAGGGCCGTCAACCGCGGTCACTTTCCCCGTACCCAGCACCATGCCAGTTTTCGGGCTGATCATTTTAAAGATCCAGTCATATGTCAGGAAGGGGCGGGTGACGTCGATATAGATATCGGCCTCGTTGCGGTCGTCAATTACGCGGATGCCCCACTCACCCATCTCGGGACGAACGTGAAGCGCATCCTGCAGCAAGTTACCCTTCATCCAGATGGTGTGCGATTCCACGAATATCGAGCGCGCTGTGCGCAGAATTTCGTCTGCATCGTTCCCCGTGGCGCGAAGGGTGGCGCTCCCCACGGATGTCCCAGCCGGCTTATCCAGTTCGCCACGCGACAGCATAGCGGCAGCAGCGAGTTGCTCCACGATAACTGCCGCAAGCTTCGGTCCAGCGTCGAATTCATCCGTTGCTTCGACCGTTCCTGAAGCGAGTGTCAACGAGCGCGGCTGATACACCAGCGTATAGGTCCAGTCAAAAGTCATAACGGGCCGATCGACAGTAACGGCGATATCCGCAGTTTGCCCGTAGTCGGCGAAGCGCAATCCAAGCTGCGGAAAGATACCCGTTTTTTGAATGTCATCCTGGAGTCGCTCACGCCGCAGATAGATTGTTTTGGAATGCACGGATACGGAGTGAATTTGCCGCTGTTCTGGGCGCGGTAGAGTCAGACCTGGAGGAGTGGCCGCGGCGGCAGGAGGGATGGAAGGAGGCGTCCCAGCGGACGTGACTTTGGCGCCCAAGAGTTGCAGCCGGGCACCCGATGCAAATGGGGTGCCTCCGGAAGCCGACGCGAGGCCGGCGACGCTGTCTATCGGTACAGCAAAATTGATGTTCTGACCCTGTGTAATAGAACCGACCACGATACCGAGAGCGCGTGCCTGTGCATCGACAAGTACGCCGCCGCTAGACCCAGGAGACAGGGACGCAGTGAACTGGAGCAGACGGTACCCGTTGCCTGCTCCCGGAACCTCATCCGCCATGCGCACGGCGCTAAGCACACCGGAAGATGCGGTCCAAGGCAGGCCGGCGCCATTCGAGACCACATAGACCGACGAACCAGAACGTGCCTCCAATGAATTTGTCGTTGGCATTACGGTCAAGCCAGTAGCAGGAATGCGCAGCGCCGCGACATCACGGCGCTCATCGGCTGCGATCAATTCGACGCGGTCGTAAACGTCGCCGCCTTTCAGGCGCACTTGCACCTCGCGCATGCCTTTCACAACGTGGTTCGCGGTCAGCACAATTCCATCGGAGCGAACGATAAGACCTGAACCGATGCCAGAGACCTGGCCATCGCCTGAGGAAACTAGGATGAGCACGACTGCAGGGGATACGCGATCTACAACTTGGTCGCCGGACAGTGCCGTTTCAGTGGTCTGCGGCATTGCTTTAGAGACAGGAATAGCAAACAGGGCCGCTGCGGCTAGCATTTTTGCGGTGCGCATATAGACCTCGCTGGAATGTAACGGGATCCCGTGGGAGTGTCTTGATTCTGCGCCGACCATTTGGGTGTAGCAACGGAAAAAAACTTCGTGCGGCAGCTGTGGAACGCTTTCGCCGCTTGTACGGCGTTAGCTCTTTCACGTTCACCAACTCAAATGTTGCGGAGGTGAGCAGCAAAGACATCCTTGGAGGTGCTAATCGCATGGCCGCACCCTCCTTTGCTCATCCAATCGGCTCGGCGCTACCGAAAGGAGCACTTTGCCGACCGGACCGGCACTATCTCAAAGCTGGTGGAAATAGAACAGATTGCGGAATCCCGTCGAGACACCACAACAACTGTGCCGCATGAATTTCCTGACACACGGCGTGCCAGACGGACAGTGGAAGGGCGCAATCCAAGCAGCTGTTTGACCTCGAACTACGCACATACTCGCTGGACATTTCCGCTACAAAGCAAAAGCCTTGCAGGTGGCGCCGTTTGACTTGATAGACCTCAGGGCCTAACATGGCCCGCAAATAGCAAGCTCCTGCGGGTTGTTATGGTCCCCCAGCACATTTCGCACTTCCGCATCCTCGAGAGACTTGGTAGCGGAGGCATGGGTGTTGTCTACAAGGCAGAGGATGTGAGACTCGGCCGCGCGGTCGCTCTGAAATTCATCTCGGAAGGGCTTTCCCGCGACCGCCAAGCTGTGGACCGCTTCCGCCGGGAAGCCCGTGCCGCATCAGCTTTGAACCATCCTTACATCTGCACGGTGCACGACATCGACGAGCACGAGGGCCAAATCTTCATCGTGATGGAACTGCTAGAAGGGCAGACGCTCAAATACTGCATTGGTCGAAAACCGTGCAATACCGCTTGGCTATTGGATATTGGCTTTCAGATCGCCGATGCGCTCGACGCCGCGCATGCCAAGGGCATCGTTCATCGGGATATAAAACCCGCCAATATCTTCGTGACCGCGCGCGGCCATGCCAAGGTTCTCGATTTTGGTCTGGCCAAACTGTTCCATCCATTGGCATCAAAGGTAAACACGGGCGCGTCAGCGGCGGAGACAGCATCCCTGTCGAGCTCGGCGGGATTGATCGTTGGCACGGTTGACTACATGGCTCCGGAGCAGCTCGAAGGCGAACCCGTGGACATAATTTGGGCTGCGACACCTCTGCTCTTCCTTGGGCAATTACAAGGGCTGGTGTTGCTATGTGCCGCGGCGCTCGCCTTTCTCCCGTTTTCGCAGCGCATCCTTCTATACGCAGCATATGCTCATAGTGGCGGCCGCTCGTCGGCGATACAGCTGCCGAGTTCTTGATTAACGTGCTCAGAGGAGAGTTGTGGTGAACCGGCTAGTCGTAGTGTCCCCGGCCAGCGCGAAATCATACGTACTCGCTTAGCGGCTGTGACTGTGGGTCATCGCGGAGGGCTCTAGATCCTCGTGAGTTTGCAGCACGCCCAGATAGGTATGCGACAAGCGATCGTGCCAGGTAAGCGCGTCTTCATCCCACCAAGCCCAGAAGAATCCGAGGAAGCATGTTCCCGCGGAAAGTATGTAACCGGCGGTGCGCAGCAGCATTTGCCGAGGTGTCGGCTGATCGCCCGTAAAACTGGCGACTTGCAGGCCGCGGAACATCATGCCCGGCGTGGTGCCTCCGAAAACGGTGAACAGCGCGAAATATTGCAGGTAGACGATGGCGAATGTCACGCCATAGACCGCGGCGCTCAGCTTGCTGAGAGTGAATTGCCCGCCTAGTGAACCAAATAGTGCGAGGAAGCCACCGTAAGCGAAGAGCAGGCACGCGATGTCAATGGCGGCGGCGAAACGCCGTTCTTCGAGAGAAGCCACGGGATACGCTCCGTAGGATTCCGGCAGCTCTTCCTGGAGGGGCTTCGCTAGGCTATCGGTTCGCGACGCGGGCGGAATGGTGACATCGATTTCCATTCGGCGGTCGGATTTTTCGCGGGTCTGCGCATTGCGGCCAATGGCAATCGTGAATGAGAAATCGTCAGCCGCGATGTTAGGAGCTGCGTCGAGAGCCAAAGCTTGCGTGCCGGTGGTCACGGGGCTGTGCTCAAACGGGAGCCTTGATTGAGCTGTGTTCGTGGGTCGCCGGCGCTTGCGCGCACGATACGCGTCCATGCGCACGCTGAGTTCGCCCCGCCACGTTGAACCTTGATCCGTTTGAACGGCAATTAGCGGGATATCCGCGACGGCGTCCGGGTCACCGTTCGCTGAAATGGCCGCTTGACCGGACGTATTCCGAGGGGGACAGGCGGAGAAATCCTCACAGGGTAATGTGCCTGAGGGAAAAGAAGAATCACAGAAATTGCACGCGCGCATGCTTGAAAGCAGTACGGCGCCACACTGCGAACATGTTTTTGTCACCGGTGCGTTTTGCGCTGCGGACGCTCCCACTCCGGTGAGGAGTGAAACGCAGCAAGAATAGCACGAAGAAAAGGCCAGGGAAGTCAAGGTTTAAAGGGAATGTTTCGTATCCGGCAGCAGGAGAAACGGGTCGCAGGAGCAGGGTGGGGCTAAACGTCAATCTGCTGCGCAAGCATGTCGCGGCTGAACGCAATACGCCTGTCCAAGGTTACAGCCGCAAAGTAGGTACATTGACCGCGCTCCATTTCGGTCCATGCTACGAGAGCAGGGATGATGCGCGCCAAAGTGGAGCGCACAAAGTTCAGCAGGCGGAAATAAACGTTGATGGCACGTATACGCGCGCGCTCCTCGGGGCGCTCGGGACAAAGATCCAGGAGCTGGATGACGCGCGCGAAGTCTTCGCCGGAAGCGGTATTCGGGATGCCGGCGACGTCGCGGACCTCGGCGGAAAGCGGCTGCTTGATGGACGCGGCGATGAGCGAGCGGCAGTAGGAGATGAAGAACTGCAGCAGGGCAGCGGCGGACAGAATGAAGATAAGTGTAGCCATTAGCGTGGCACCACCGCGAGCCGTGCCGGCGCCATGCGCGCGTCGGGGGCCAATCGCCAGAATGCGTACGCCCAAGCCATGGGTAACAGACAACCGAACAAAGGAGCGATGTACGTGACGGATTGGAGATTCGGGAACATATTTCCAAGCGCAAAAGTCGCGGCGAACGCGCTGAAATATACGCCCAGCGAGAGCACTATCTGAATCAATTGTGTGCGCGTTTCGCGGAGCTTGAGGATGGCGCCCCACAGGACGTAGGTCAGCACGAGCCCCACGAAATACAGGTTCTGCGAAAGCTCATACACAAAGCTCGTAAACATCCGCTGGGATGACTGCTGAACCACCGCATAAGAAAACAGCGCCGTACCCGCGAGAAGCATTACCGCCGCCAGGCGCACATACTTCCCGGCCTTCATTTCATCGAAGACGTGAAGGTACAGGGTGATCAGCGTGAGGTAGAGGAAAATCGTCAGGACCGCATCCGAGTAGTAATAACAATACAGATATTGGCTCGAGCGCAGACCGAAGTGACTGAGCACCTCGTAACGCGCGATGCTCACCAGCAGAGAAGACACCATGTAGAGGTTTAGACACAGATAGCGACCGAAGCAATGCCGCCTGACCGCACACACCACCACCGCAACCTCTAGCAAGGTGGCAAGCAGCCAAATCGCATAACCCAATGATCCGGGCACGATTCCCTTTCCTGTGCCCGGCTCGCCTTTTCAGAAGCGCGAGCTATTTATTGGGCACTTGGCGGTGGCGGAACTGGCGCCCCACCGTTGGCCATCGGCGGCGGCGGAACTGGCGCCCCACCATTGACCATAGGTGGTGGCGGAACTGGCGCCCCACCGTTCGCCATCATAATAGCGCCATCGCTGTGCGCCATTACAACGGTTTTCAGACTCATCGCTCCTGCCAAGACCAATATGGCTAGAAGTAGTGCGGTGAGCTTACGTGACATTGAGTGCCTCCAAGGTAGAGAAACCCCGGCAGCACTCTATATCTATTTACACCAATGTCAAGCTGCTCGCAAGACGAGCCTGTTCCGAAAAAGTACACGTCCCCCCAGTTGAACTCTTCGCTGGGCTTTCGCCTGCGCCAGAGCCTCCCGGGATGTCGTGCAGGGGCATCGTAGGTTTTAGAACTTGTAGGGTCAACGGTACGGTAGTACTAGACATCGGTCTTGTTCCCAGACTCGTTCTCAAACACGAATTGCCCCTTCTCTTCTACCTCGCTGCCCGCGTTCCATGGTATACGCCTTTTTTCGCGTTCTGGCCACTGAAGAACAGTGTTAGGAAAGCTCTCGATCCATTCTGCCGGGGATGTGCCCGGTCTGTACCGGGCGGCGGTAGCCCCCTCCCCCCTGTTTCTGTAAGTGCGCATTCTAAAGGACTTACTAGAGGGCCGTCTGTAAGTGCAGAATCCAAAGGACTTATTTGCCCCAAAATGGTGCAAAATCCACGGCGTCTCGGAAGTGCGCATTCTAAAGGATTTAGCAGCGAAAGTGAGCGACCGGGCAACAAAAAAGCGGCAGTTGCCTGCCGCTTGAGCATGGATTTATATGCATGGGAATATAACCGATTCGATAGCGGCTGTCAAGGAAAAAGTGAAAGCGGGGGGAAGGGGAAAACGTGGGGGCAATTTTATGACGTCTGGCGGTCTGTCCAGGATTCTGTGCCACCAAAGTATTTCAAATTACGGCAGAGCCGAGTCCCGCGATGCCCTTGACACCTTTGCGTGCTACTTCGTAGCATGGAAAATTGTTTTTGGGCCGGCGTAGCTCAGTGGAAGAGCGAGGGTCTCATAATCCCTAGGCCGTGGGTTCGATTCCCCCCGCCGGCACCATTCTTGTCCGCTCCTGTCCGCTCCGGTTTCCTCACCACTTCATCCTCAGGCAAGGTACCCGCGACGGCTCTCTAGCGTGGAATTCAAAGAGCGCTGACCTTTGCGCTGCGCCTGCTTCGCTATCTCAACTAGCGCGTGCGCGTGCGGCTGAAGCGTGATTATCAGTGTTCCCCATCGTCGCGAAGCATTCAGAGTTTGGATTGACACCGGAAAGGCCTTTGGGCAGCATGTGCTGCTTAGTGGCCGAATTCTGCATGGCATCGCGCGAATTTCCCGCTGCCGTTTTTGTCAACCCACACGCGGGTGGCGGGCGCGCTCGAAAGTGTTTGCCTTCCATCAAGCAAGTATTCGCCGCACATTCATTTCCCGCCGACTTCGTTCTTACGGAGAGCACAGAGGCGCTGGAATCGCACGCGCGCAGCGCAATCCAGGCGGGCCGACGCGTGCTGCTCGGCATGGGGGGCGACGGGACTCTGCAGGCGCTGGTAAATGCCGCGCATGGCCGCGAGGTGGTGCTCGGAATTTTGCCCACGGGTGGCGGGAATGACTTCGCGGCGGCGCTGGGGCTACCGAAGAATCCGATCGCGGCCGCAGTGGCCATACCGTCGGCCAAGCCACGCTGGGTGGATGTGCTTTGCGCGCGTACCGCGGACGCAAGCCGGCGTTTGTACGTCGGCGGCGGTGGAGTGGGGCTCGATGCGGACGCCGCAAGTTACTCCGGAGCGTATACCCAGCTCCCCGGGCGAGCGCGTTATGTCGCCGCGGCGCTGCGCGCGCTTCGCAAATTCAAGCCTTTGCGGATTCGAGCAGAATTCCCAGGCAGCGAGCTTCCGCCCATGGAGGCGCAGGCGCTGCTCGCGGGCGTGCTCAACACGCCGAGCTATGGAGCAGGACTGCGGCTGGCGCCGGACGCGCGAATTGACGACGGGTTACTCAACGCTTTGTTCGTGCGGGACTTACGCTGGCCGCAAGTGCTCGCTGCCGTTCCCCGGCTACTCACGCGCGGCGATCTCCCGGATTCCTATGTGACGCGTTTCATTGCCTCGCGCGTGCGCTTGACCACCGATCGCGAATGCCTGTTCCACGGGGACGGCGAAATCCTGGGAGCGGCGCCTGTCGAGATCGAGGTGCTGCCCAAAGCATGGCAAGTGCTCGCGCCTGTCACCTCCTGACTGAGGCGAGGCAATGTATCCGACATTCTCCGGCTACTGTTTTGGCAAAGCGAACGCAACGTAAACGCCCCCAGACGCCGATTTCGGGTCCTTGCCCCCTCCAGCCGCGATCACTACGTACTGCCGCCCATGCACCTCGTAAGCAGCCGGAGTGGCATTGCCTGCAAACGGAAGGGTCGTCTCCCACAGGAGTTCGCCGGTGGATTTATCGAACGCGCGGAATTTCTTGTCGAAACTGGTGGCGCCGATAAAGAGCAGCCCGCCCGCGGTCACGATTGGCCCGCCATAATTTTCCGTTCCCGTATTTTTTAGTCCTTGGGCGACAAGCTCCGGAAATTCGCCGAGGTTGATCCGCCAAGTGTACTCACCGGTGCTCAGATTAATTGCGTTGAGCGTGCCCCAGGGCGGCGCAATGGCCGGATAGCCGTCGGGATCCAAAAATCTGCGATAGCCCAAGAATCGGTATTTCATTCCCAGGAGTTCGGGCCCGATACTGCCCAGCTTCTTGCTCTCGCCATTGGAAAGGAAATCGACAAGCGCGCTCAATTGTTCCCCGGAAAGATTCGGAAATCCCGGCATTCTGCCCTTTCCGGACTTGATCGTCGCAGTGATTTGGTCGGTCGCCAGCCGCCCTGCGATACCGACCAGCGAAGGAATGGCCGGCGGGGAGCCGGTCCTCTTATCGCCGTGGCAGACGCCGCACTGGCTCATGTAAATCGCCTTCGGACCGCTGGAGCCGGTGTTTTCCGCGAGGCCCGCCATCCACGCCATTTCGTTGGAATTAATGTAAACCGTCGATGTTTCCGGATCGATGGCCGGGCCACCCCATTCCGCGCCGCCGTCGAACCCCGGGAAAATAACCGTGTCCTTTCCCAAGCTGAAAGGAACAAATTGTCCCTCGCTGCGGGATTTTCGGAATTGCTCGACGGCCCATTGGTGAACTTGGGGCGTGCGGTTGGTCAGCATATCTTCGGTGAGAAGCTGACGCGCGTAGGGCGCGGGCTTGGCGGGAAGAGGCTGTTCGGCAGCCGCAACTTCGCCGGGAATCGTACTTGCCGGATATTTGTGGTACTCGGTGGGAAAGAGCGGTTTGCCTGTGACGCGATCGAACAGATACACGAAACCTTGCTTGGTGGTCTGTGCCACAGCGTCCACGTCTTTTCCGTCGCGCTTCAGGGTGAACAGCACCGGCGCGGAGGGGAAATCGCGGTCCCAGAGATCATGCCGGACGCCCTGGAAGTGCCATATTCTTTCGCCCGTTTCCGCGCTCAGCGCGATGAGGGTGTTCGCGAACAAATCGTCACCGACGCGATCCGCGCCATAAAAATCAAAGGCAGCCGATCCGGTCGGGACAAAGACGATGCCGCGTTGTGGATCGACAGCCATGCCAGCCCAGTTATTCGCGGCTCCGCTGTTTTCCCTCGCGCCGGCCGGCCAGGTGTCATGACCAAATTCGCCTTCGTACGGAATGGTGTGAAACGCCCAACGGAGTTTGCCGGAGCGCACATCGTAGGCGCGCACATCACCGGGCGGAGCCGGCAGGGTTTCGGGATTGCGTCCTCCCACGATGATCCAGTCTTTGTAGACAATTCCCGGGCTGGTCAAAGCAATCGATTGTTTTTCCGGGTCGCGTCCCAGATCCCTGCGAAGATCGATTCGTCCATTTTGACCAAAGGCAGGAATGGGCTGGCCGGTGGCGGCGTCCAGCGCGTAAACGAAATTCATGACTCCGACGAGGATTCTCCGGTCTTTCCCGCTGGACCAATAAGCCAACCCACGGTCGGGCTGCGTGCCATTGATCCCGGAGTCAAATTTCCAAAGGAGTTTCCCAGTCGCGGCATCCACGGCAAAAATCTTTTGCGTCGGTGTGATTCCGTAAAGCACATCGCCGATGACGAGCGGGCTGGTTTGCAAACCGCCCTTTTCGCCGGTATCGAACATCCAGGCCACGGCCAGCTTCTTCACGTTGCTGCGGTTGATCTGCGTCAGGGGTGAGTAGTGCATGTTTTCCGGACCGCCACCCCACGCCGGCCAATCGCGGCGCACATCCGAGTCTTTGTTTTGAGAGTGTGCCGCCGCGGAACAGACGAGTGCGCAGACAACAACCAAACACAAGGAGGATTTCATCGTGCGCATCATACTCCACCAGTGTAATTTGGGGGTGGCTCAGAGGAACGCTGGACGTGTCGACGCCCGCACCCGGTTTGGTCTAGCATAGCGTGCCGTCCAAGCCGCGCTCAACATCGAAACACCGCGGGCGGGAAATCCTCGCACCCGATGGCAAACCGGGCCACGATATTCACCGGAGCGTTTTCGGAGGGCAGCATGGAAGAGCAGCTCAGCCTCGAATTTCTGCGCGTGGTCGAGAACGGCGCCATCGCTGCCGCGCGCACCATGGGATTCGGTGACCGTCACAAGGCTGACGAGATGGCCGTGGAAGCCATGCGCAAGACGATGGACGCGGTGCAGATGGACGGCACTATCGTCATCGGCGAAGGGGAGCGCGACGAAGCCCCGATGCTGTACATCGGCGAAAAGGTCGGGTTAGCCACGCACGCCCCGAAAGCGCTCTTCCCGGAAGTGGACATTGCCGTGGACCCGCTCGAAGGCACCAACCTGTGCGCCACGGGCGCGGCCGGCGCGATCGCCGTGCTGGCAGCCAGCGAAAAGGGCGGCTTGCTGCACGCGCCCGATATTTATATGGAAAAAATCGTGGTGGGGCCGTCGTGCAAGGGCGCGGTCGAACTGGATGCTCCGGTGGCCGACAATCTGAAATCCATCGCCAAGCGCCTGGACCGCGACGTCGAGGATCTGGTCATCATCGTCCTCGACCGTCCGCGCCATGAAAAACTAATCGCCGATATCCGCAAGGCGGGTGCGCGCATCCGTTTGATAGGAGACGGCGACTTGTCCGCGGGAATTTCGGCGGCGGTGGTGGGCACCAGCATTCACGCAGTGATGGGCACCGGCGGCGCTCCTGAGGGAGTGCTGACTGCGGCCGCGCTGCGCTGCTTGAACGGCCAGATACTCGCGCGATTGGTGCCCATGAAAGCGCAAGACAACGAGCGACTGGCCAAGATGGGAGTGAAGGATCCGAAACGCATTTACGATACGGAAGACCTGGCGCCGGGCAAGAAAATGATTTTCGCGTGCTGCGGCGTGACGGACGGAAATCTTCTGAAAGGCGTGCGTTTCTTTGGCGAAGGCGTGCGCACTACCTCCATGATTCTGACTCTGGACGACCGCCAGGTGCGCTTCATCGATTCCGTGCACCTGGAGAAGCGGCCGGATGTGAAGGTGCGATTCTACTAGCGCTGGATTTGCGCTGGCGCCTATTGCTTGCCGGTCGGCGCGAGGAAAACGCGGTCGTCGATGGCGACGGCGCGACCAAATACTGTCGAGCTCTGGGCATCGGGAATTGCTACGTGCTCGCCGCTTCCACTTAGCGCCGGTCCCGCGGGCTTGCCTTGGTTCGCGGGAGAATCACCGGGCTGCAGAGAAATGCGAGTCGTCTTCGGAGTGCAGTTGCTCGTTCCCAGGCAGGTGTCGCGCACAAAGACTTGACGGAAGCCGCTGTTGGCGGTCCCGGCAGAGCCGTTCGACGCAGCGGCCGATTTGCCGCTTACATGGCTTGGCGTGACGGCAACAAAGGCCACAAATCTTCCCGAACCGCTGAGCGAAGGCAAAATCGCTTCGGTTCCAACCAGGGCGCCCTGTGGATCGGTGGAAACGAGCTGCGTTGAGGGCGCGCAGGAGGCCGGCGCGCCCAAACAGGTATCGCGCAAATAAATCTGACGTCCCGCGTCGGGCGCTTTTGCGAGCAAATTCGTAGCCGCGGAACTAAACGCGATGTAGCGTCCGTCGGCGCTCATGGAAGGCGACCGGCTGTCGTCATTGCCCTCAGTTCCATCCGTCGCCGCGGAAACCAGCAAGGTCCTGGCCTGGCACGCTGCCGTGGCTCCCTGGCACGTGTCGCGAACAAAAATCTGTGCGTGTTCATTTTGCGTTGCGGTGTAAGCAACAAAGCGCGCGTCTGCGCTCACCGCGGGAGTTTCCTCCGCCGCGCTGCGCACCTCCGCTGCAGGCCGCGCAGCAGCGGCCGGGCAAGAAGTGGCCGCAATGGTGAACGCCGGGCTGTTCTGGCTCGTGCCGCCTCCTCCGCTACCGGTTCCCGAGCCTGGCGCCGGCGGATTAAAGACGCTGACGTTTGCCATCCCGGCAGTAGCGATGAGCGCGCCGCTTACCGTGGCCTGAATCTGGGTTGCGCTGGTCGTGCCAACGGTTGTCAGCGTCGTCTGCGCTCCACCCGCGCCCCACAAAACCTGCGAACCCCCTGACGGATCGGACGTCGGAAGAAAATTGCTACCCATCACCGTCAAAGTAAACGCCGCGCCACCCACAACGGCGCAACTCGGCGATATAGAAGAAACGGCCGGCAGCGGGCTTCCCGGCGAATTGATAACGAACGCGAGTGTGTTCGAGAGGCCGTTGGTCCCGGCGCCGGAATGCGGACTCAGCGTCTGGACAAAAGCGGTCCCCGGCTTGGCCACCAGCGATGCTGGCACCGTAGCGGTTATACCTAGCACGTTGCCGTTACTGTCAGTCTGCACCTGGGTGGCAATGGTGCCGCCATTCCATTGCACGACCGTCTTGGTAACAAACGGTCCGCCAACCACGGTGAGCGTGAACTGGGCGCTTCCTGCCGTAATGTTAGCCGGCGAAAGGGAAGTGATGGTTCCTCCGGTGGGTACTTGGAACGTGTTCCCGTAGTCGTTGCAACCTACCGCGGCGAGAATCGCCGACAGCGCGACAGCCAGTGCTGTCCAAGACCGCTTCATGAAAGCTCCTTCATCATTACGTGTGACCGCGAGGGCAGGCCTCGCTTAGTGGTCCCCAGAAACCACCAGCCGGGCATTCCGCGGAGAGCCGCGTTTGCCACGCTACTGTCGGGATGTGATGCAGAATTCGCGCTACGCGTTGACCTGCCGTGCCTGTCTCAATTGTGCCCGGCATTCCGCCGCGGCATGCGCCGACACGCAAAAGAAGCCCCGCGCAACCCTACATCATTACCATTGCAGGCGGGACGAGGTCAATGCGCCGCATGCCCCCACAACGTTAGCTTCAATCGCTACCCAAGGCTGCCAGCGAAGCCTCCACGAGCTGCTGCACGTGCCGGCGGCACTCCGGATCGTCGAGCGCCACGCCGCTCGCCGCACGATAGCAGTCGCGAGCCTGTTGTTTCCGGCCAAGCTTGGCGAAAAGATCGCCCTGCGCCAATTGAAAAAGCGCATTCGACGGATATTTCCTCACCAGCGGGCCGATTACTTCCAGCGCCCGTTCATACTGCTGATCGTAGTTATGAAGGTTGATCGCCAGATAAAAGCGAGCCCCCGGCGGCGCAAGCACGCCTTCTTCAATGGCGGCTTGCAGTTGGCGGATCCCTTCTTTCTTGCTTCCTCCTGGTATACCCATAAAAAAACGCAGGACGCGCGCCGCCGCCGAAAGGGTATCGACGTAATAGTTGTACAGCCCGAGGCCCAGATCCGCGTCGGCAAGTTCCGCGTTCATGGCGATCGCACGTTGCAGGTGTTCGCGCGCGCGCACTCCCGCGCGCGCCGTGGTGCGCCCCTCGCCGCGCAGCCCATAGAGCCGCGCAGCCAGCGCTTCGCCCGTGCCCGCGTAAAATTCCATCTCCGCGGTATCGTGCTGCGCGATTTGGGCTTCCGCGAGCGAGGAAGCTTTTGCCGCCAATTCCAAATAGCGGCGGTCGGCGGCCAACTTCGCACGGTGCCGCGGGAAGTTCATCCCGTACTTGAATTCCGCGGAAGTGCACCAGATCTTCCACCACAGCGCTTCGGCTTCCAGCAAGTATCCGATGGGATGTTCCGGGTGCTCTTGCTGCAGGCGCAACGCCGCCTCGTGGCCGCCCTCGAGATCGCCGGAATAAATCCGGTCGGCGGCAGCCAATACTTCAGGCGATACGCGCAGCTTGTCCGCGCGAACCGGCGCGCAGAAAACTGAGGCGCCGCAAAGGGAAATCGCCCACACGCAGGAAATGATTCGAACTCGCTGCACGACGAAACCATCCGGCGTAGCTTTTCAAGCTCCGCGCCGAATGAGTTTAAGCTGTTCCACGAGCGTTGCAAAACGAAATGCCTTGCATTCGCACCCGCGCTCTGCATTTGCTATTCTCGGCGGCGCAATGAACCCTGCCGAGAACGCCGCCCAACGCACAGCGCCCGCCAGCGAGCGTGGCGATCTGGAACGCGCCCTGGGTCTCAAAGAAGCCGTCGCCCTGAACATGATCGAGATGGTCGGGATCGGACCGTTCGTCGTCATCCCGCTGGTGATCAAGGCCATGGGTGGCCCGCAGTGTTTGCTGGCCTGGGCTGCGGGTGCGGCGCTGGCCTTGCTCGACGGCTTTGTTTGGTCCGAACTGGGCGCGGCCATGCCGCTGGCTGGCGGTAGCTACGTTTTCCTTCGCGAAGCCTACGGCCCCGGCCGCATGGGCCGCTTGATGTCCTTCCTGTTTGTCTGGCAGACGCTGATTCAAGCTCCTTTGAGCCTGGCTTCCGGCGCCATCGGCTTCTCTCAATACGCTTCCTACCTTTACCCGCTAGGAAAATATGGGCAGAAGGCAATCTCCGGCGCGCTCGTCATTGTGCTGGTGATCCTGCTCTATCGCCGCATTGCTTCCATCGGGAAAATCTCTCTTTTTCTCTGGGTAGGCGTTGTCGGCACGATCCTGTGGCTCATCTGGGGCGGCGCCACGCATTTCCAGCCGCGTCTCGTTTTCACCTATGCGCCCGGATCTTGGGATTTTTCCTGGTTATTTTTCGCTACCCTCGGCTCCGCGACGGTTAACACCATCTACACCTACTGGGGGTACTACAACATTTGCCATCTCGGAGGCGAAATCCGCGATCCCGCCCGCAACATTCCGCGCGGCATCTTCATTTCCATCATTGGCATCGCCGTTTTGTATCTTGCCATGCAGACCAGCATTCTCGGCGTCCTGCCGTGGCAGCAAGCACAGGATTCACCCTTCATCGTCAGTGCTTTCGTCGAGAAGCTTTACGGCTCCGGGGCCGCGCGCTTCGCCACCGCGATGGTCCTGTGGATCGCATTCGCTTCGGTGTTTTCTTCGCTGCTCGGATATTCCCGCGTCCCGTACTCCGCGGCGCTCGACGGAAATTTCTTCCGCGTTTTCGCACGCGTGCATCCCAAGAAGAAGTTTCCGCACATCTCGCTCCTCTTTCTGGGCACGCTGACATTTCTCTTCGCGCTACTCTTCAAGCTGAAGACCGTGATCGCCGCTGTTCTGGCGATGCGCCTCATCATTCAGTTCATTGGCCAGGCGGTAGGCGTCATGCTCCTGCGCCGCCGTTGGCCTCCGGAGCGCTTGCCGTTTAAGATGTGGTTGTATCCGCTACCCGCTGTGTTGACGATCGTAGGCTGGATCTGGCTGTTTCTTCGGACCGGAAAAGCTATCTGGTGGGGGTTATTCGTGATTCTTTTGGGACTCGCTGTTTTTCTCGTGCAGTCGCGCCTTCGTAATGAATGGCCGTTCGCCGCGCCTCCCGCAAAGGCCGCGCAATGATGAGCGGCCTCACCACTCAGCCCATCCCGCCCGTTCGCCGCGCCCCAACAGTGGCGCAGCCATTTTTGGCTGTGCGCCTCTCTGTCGTGTGCTTACTGTTACTTTCGATCTCTGCGGCCCGCACAAAAGCCCAATTCCCCCCGGCCCCCGGCACCGGTCCGGGACTTCCGGAAACCGTGGAAGCCATCGAAAACGCCCGCGTAACCACGCGCATCCTCTACATCACGGCCCATCCCGACGACGAATCCTCTTCTGTACTCACCTACCTCGCCCGCGGCCTCCATGCCGAAGTCGCGCTCCTTTCTCTGACACGCGGTGAAGGCGGGCAGAACGATCTCGGCCCCGAGCAGGCCCCCCAGCTTGGTCTCATTCGCTCGCAAGAGCTGCTGTCGGCCACACGCGGTTACGGCGTCAAACTTTATTTCACTCGCGCCAAAGACTTCGGCTATTCCAAGACTCCCGAGGAGACAGAAAAAGTCTGGGGCGACGAAGTCTTGCAGGACATGGTCGAGGTCATCCGCACCTTCCGGCCAACGATTGTCATCAACGGCTGGGGCGGTGTTCATACCGGCCACGGCCATCATCAAGCCGCCGGGCTGCTCACGCCAAAAGCCGTACAGCTTGCGGCCGATCCCAATTACAAGCTCCGTGGTTTGTCCTCCGGCCAGCAAGACGCCGCATCCTGGGGCGACCGACGCGCGATTTTGTTGCTCGACGTAGATCGCAGTGAAAAGCCGCAAGGATATCCTTTGCCGCTCGACGATATTTCGTCGCTCTACGGAAAATCCTGGCTGGAGATCGGTCTTGATGCCTTCGCCAACCATCACACCCAGGGCATCACCGGATTCTTGAACTCACCCTTTCTGCGCCGGCCCATCACGCTGAAGCGCGAAGACGGCGGTAACTTCGATCCCGCTTCGCTCAACGAACCTCTCGGGCCGCTAGATGAGGACTTTGAGGTCGGCAACCGGGGTGCTGATCCCCTCATGCGTTCCGTCGATGCTTCCCTCATTGCCGCACGGAATGCCGCAATGCGCCTGGATTGGAAGTCTTCCGCCGATCTCCTGATTGCGGCTGCGAAAAAACTCGACCAAATTCCGCTTCCTGCCCTCTCGAGCCAGACTCCCGCTCCGGTGCAGTCCCTTTTCCGCAGCATTCACCGCAAGCGTGAAAAGGTCAACGCTGCGCTCGTTCTTGTCGCCGGCGTCCGGCTCGATGCCATCTCCGATCGTAGCGAACTTGTTCCCGGCGAAACGTTCACTGTCCGCGTCGACGCGCACCACCGCGACGCCATCAACGGCGACTACCGGAAGATCAGCCTCGCTCTGCCTCAGGACTGGAGCATAGTCAAAGAAGACCCCGAACCGAACGGCGCGATTCGCTTCACGGTTTCTATCCCGCAGGCTTTGCGGTTTCCTCAAAACGATGCCGAGTGGCTGCTTTGGTCCCAGCGAATCCCGAGCAATGCTCCGGGCCTGCCTTCTCCCGCTTTGCTTCCCGAGCCGTCGCCGCTTGTAACGGCCGTGCAAGATGTCGTGCTCGATGGCTACTCATTCACCGCCGTATCTCCGGTCACCAGTATCCGCGCGACGTCCACGCGTGCGGATCGTATTGCTCCGCGGGTGGTGCCGCCCTACACGCTGGCCGTCGAGCCAACGCAAGTCATCAGCGTTCAGGCCAAGCCAGGGCCGCGAAAACCTTTCGAAGTGTTGCTTCGCATCCACTCCTATGCCACGCAACCCGGTAAAGTCAGCGTCGGCCTCGATGCACCACGCCTCTGGAGCGTAAGCACTCCAGTGACCCTCAGCTTCAACGCGGTCGGTGACCAATACGCACGCTTCAAGGTAACGCCGCCTCTCAAGCTCGCGGCCGGCACCTACAAAATTTCTGCTCGCGCCTACAACGCGGCTGAGCGTAATAATGCCAGAGATCAAAAGCTCACTCTCTCGCTGGAACCTTTGCCAACCATGCCCACGCTGCTTTGGGCGGAGCCCGCACAATGTCTCGTTCACGCCTTTGCCATCAACGTGCCGCAAGGCCTTCGTGTCGGCTACATCACCGCGGAGAGCGAACCCGTCCCCGACGCTTTGCGCATGCTGGGCATTCAGGTCGAGCTCCTCGATGCACAAGCGCTCGCCTTCCGTGACCTCGCCAAATTTGACGCCGTGGTCGTCGGCGTACGCGCCTACGAGTTGCGCCCCGATCTAGCCGCCGCAAACCAGCGCCTGCTTGATTACGCAGCGAAGGGCGGCACGCTGCTCGTGCAATACCAGCGCGATTTCAACTGGGACAAGTCCTCCTTCGCGCCCTATCCGGCGCTGATCTCTCCGCCCGTGCCTCCCGCAAAGGAAGGAGCAGCCCCGGCGCCGCGTCCTTTGCCGCGCATCGCCGACGAAAACTCTCCGGTGAAATTTCTCAAGCCTAACGATCCGCTTCTGAATCGCCCGAACAAGATCACGCAAAGCGACTTCAAAGGCTGGGTCCAGGAACGCGGCCTCTATTTCTGGACACAATTTGATTCGAAATACACGCCGCTGCTCGCCATGAACGATCCTGGCGAGCCGGGCCTGAACGGCGCCCTCGTCTCTACTCGCTACGGCAAAGGCATGTACATCTACACCGGCGTGGCCTTTTTTCGCCAACTGCCCGAGGGCGTTCCCGGCGCGTTCCGTCTTTTCGTCAATCTCCTTTGCGCGTCCCGTCCACCGCGTTGACCTCAGCCTGTTGGCGCAGTAACTTACCCGCACGTCAAGGACCCACGCCTGCGCGCGCGTGCTATTCTTCCGTCGTATCTTTAATTATCAGGGAGAGCACTCCGATGGCTGCAAAGCCGGTCCCCGCCGTTACGCGCAGTTTGCGCGCGCTTTTGACCGTTGGCATTTGTATAGCGATTCTCTTGTCGGCGGCGTCGCCCGCGGCTGCGCAGAAGAAGAAAAAGAACCCCGACGCGCCCGCGGACACCCACACCACCATCCCCATGCCCGATGAGCAGCAGATTGACTACAACACTTCAGAAATGCTGGGCGCCTGGCAAGTCGGCGACGTCGACCGCCTGCACAAAACCTACGCCGATGATGCGGTGTTCGTCAGCGGCCAGTGGGAGCCGCCCGTTTTTGGCTGGTCCAACTTTCTGTCCTCGTACCAGCTGCAGCGCGCACGCATGCAGCAAGTGCGCCTCGACCGCGTGAATACCTATATCAAAGTCAGGGGGATCGTAGGGTGGGCATGCTATCAGTGGGATTTCAGCGGTATGGTGGACGGCCAGCCGATGACGGCTCGCGGGCAAACCACTCTCGTGTACGAGAAGCGCAACGACCACTGGTTAATCGTGCACAACCACACGTCCGTGGCGCAGGCCGCGCCGCCTACTACTGCGCAGCCGCCACAACCAGCCCTTCCGGCGAACACATCGCAACCGCAGGCGAGCAAGCCTCCAAACTCTTGATGCTCAGCCAACCAGCCGGCGGCAATCGCTAGAAGCTCTTCAGGCCCTGGTACAGCCACATGCCGGCGATCAGCAGCAGCAGCGCCCCAGCGGCGATGCCGCTGGTGGCAATCGGCTTGGACAGCCGGGTGATCTTCGCGATCAACTCGCGCTGTTCTTGAGCCATGTGCTCGCTCGCCGCATCGATGCACAACTGATCATCTTCATGCGTGGTGAGAATGCTGCGCCACAGCAGCAAGGCTAAAAATGTGGCGGTGACGATTCCGAAGACGATCAGAAGGTAAAGAATGGGCCCCGTAAGCGTCGCTTCCATCGTAACCTCCGTGGAACCGTGCCGCGGTGCCTGCCCAGAGGATTAGAGGTGGACAGGCAAGGGGTAAACCGGTATTCCAGCGGAGTATAGCACTCTGGATTGAAATTTCCAGTTCGCGGCTTTCAAAAAACAGATAGCAGCCTCGCGGCCTGCGAACAGGAACGTGACGCCTGCTGCAGCCTGCGGCATGGAGCTACAGCGCAGAAACCATGTGCGCGATCGCGTCGTCGAACGTTACCTGTCCCTGCAGGTAAGGTTGCCAGTAGCGCGTTAAGAGCTGAAGGTAGTTTTCCCACCCGCGTTGGTGAAGCCCTTCACGCTCGGCGTAGGATTTGTAATCCCCATCCTTCGTACCGCGCCTGCCGCCCTGCGACGCATCGGTTCCCCCGGACCCGCTGGGGGCCGCGCGGTCGTCTGCTGCATCGCCGTCCGTGTCCATCAGCGGCTTGATCACCTCAACCGTGGTGTAAAAAATGAGCGCGTGCCACAGGTCGCGCGGGATCGGTTTGTCGCGCTGGCGACACTCGCGCACGATAGCCTCCTCCACCGGGGTGGCGATTCCATGCGACGCTTCATGGAAAAGCACCTCCAGCGCGGCGGCGCCCTGATTGCGCGAGTCGGTGCTGGCGATGGTGACACGCAGCGGGTCGAGCGTTGTGTAGGCGCCGGCGTCATTGGCGACCGCGCTCACGTCCACGCGAATTTTCTCGCTCGGCCATTGCGTTTGGTAAATGTCCGCCAGGCGGTGCGACAAGCCGACGCCCTGCTCGCGCACCAACGGTGCCGCGCGCTTGATCCAGGCGCGGTTCGCTCGGTCATCGGCAGGCCAATGGTGAGTGCGGTAGACCGGCGCGGCGCCTTCCAGGATTTGCGTCAACTTCGCCGGCAACCCGGCGTCGCATGACTTTTTTTTCGCGCCGGACAGTTCATCGCAGGTTTCAAAGTCGCCGAGTTGATTTTTCAGCAGCATCAGCTCCGTGGTGAACAGCAAGTCTTTGTCCGCGTAATTCGCCGCGTAATAGGACACTGCGTCATCCCACGCGCGCTGCTCGGCGGCTGTGAGCGCCGGCCTCGCTCCCGGCGCGACTTGCAAGGCGGGTTTCGCAGACCTTGCGGACTTTGGGCCGCCGGAGGAAGCTGCGCTGCGCTGTTGCCGCGCTTCTTGATACAGCCGGTGATGGAGATTGATCCAGAAACCGCTATGCAGCTCGAAGACCGGCAGCGGCCCGTAGGTCGATTCGATTTGCGGTGCGGCTGCAAGCGTCGCCGGAAAAAGCAGCGCTATAACGACCATAAATACAGGCACGAGCGTAGGGGCGGCGCATCGCATGGTGAAGTGCCCGATGGTAGCGCCAACCGAGCCCGCGCACAAATGAGGATTGGAGCCTGGCAGATGCGCCTTACGGGCTCGTCTTGGCGGTGGCCGCCAGCCAGCGGTCCAGAACCACCTGCTGATTGGCCTCCAGATTCGCCGCAAACGCCACGCCCATTCCCAGGCCTGGACTGACATATATCACCGTTGCCGCCGATTCGAACGTTTCTTCTTGGTGGTGCAGGCGCACGCGGATTTGCGCCCCTTGCGGAAGC
>Ga0210406_10000456_pt1 | contig 55277 bp, 51 predicted proteins | sample IncBWC30MmetaG_FD_155454 | JGI IMG/M metagenome (GOLD analysis project Ga0210406, IMG submission 155454) | Forest soil microbial communities from Barre Woods Harvard Forest LTER site, Petersham, Massachusetts, United States - Inc-BW-C-30-M | ecosystem: Environmental > Terrestrial > Soil >...
ACCTTGTCTTGTGGTGATATTCCCAGGAACTTACCGTACTCGATCACGTGCTCCAGGACTGCCCGATGGGAGAGGACCACCGGCTTCTGCAGGCCAGTAGTTCCAGAAGAGTGCTGCAACAGCAGGGGATCCGACTCGCACGCAGTGTGCACGGCTTCCCGTTGGCCGTTAAATCCTACCCCCTCCACATATTCACTGCCTTCGAACGGAAATTGCAGTCCACGGATTGTGCTGCGGCCACTGCCGAGGAGCGGCTGCAGGACTCCCTCGAGCGCACGTTCCGTTAGAATCCAGTCAAGCCCGGAACGCCGGCCCATTCCCTCGAGCCCGTCACGGAACTTATCCGGATGTAAGCGGGGATTCGGGTATGCGAGCACAGCCGGTATTGCACCTGCGAACACGCATGCCACATATACCGGGTAGAGCAGGGCGTTATGCCTAGCAATGATCGCGCACACCTGGCCCTTTTCAATGCCATTTTTGGTCAAGGCAGCGGAGTACAGTTTCGCGGTGCGGATCAACTCGCCCCAAGTCCAAGACCTCGGAGTTTCACCCATCCGGCAGTGAACGATGGCGACTGAGTCGGGCCACTTGCTCGCGTTATCGCACCACCTCTGCAAGATGGTGCCGACATCACTACTGATATGGCTCATAATTTTTTATTATTTGCCAGAGCTTATCGATGCGCTGGAGGCGGCGTCCAACATTCGTTGTGATCCGCCGTGGGTAACTTCCATCAGGAACGACTCGGTGGCCACACGTCTCCCCAGCGAGTTCATGTGCGCCAAGTCTAGGAAGTAGCTGGGATTGGATATTCCCGGCACCCGATCTAGCCTGACAATCGTTGCTTCCGGCGCGATTGCCGTAGCCTCGTGTATTTCCCTCTCGAAGGCAGCTAGGGAACTGTCGTCAAGAAACGCCTCGCTATATTCCCTGGCGACAGGCAAAACAACGACGATTACCTTTCCGCGTTGTCGGGCTAGCAAGAGCATCCTTCGGAAAGCCATATGCTTGGGACCGTTAGAGAACTCGTGCCGACCGCGATTCTCGTCCCGGAGCACTGCGATGCGACGGAGTAGCCTGCCAGAAGACCATTCACTTATGTTTGAGGTGGACTCTCCGGCTGCCAGAGCTGGAGGGCTTGGCTCGGCCACAACGCCCTCATGCTGAGCCAGGCTAACCTGGCGCCCTAGAAGATCAGCGACTTTAGTTCGCACTGCGACTAGTACCCTGTCCGAATTCCCAGCCGTAGGGAAAAAGAGTTCCACATACCTGAGCGCATACTGCGTGAGAAGCCGATGCGACAGACCGGAGTCAGGATGAGTCGACCAAAGATCTTTGATGGTTTGTGACAGAGGTACAATATTTGCCCGATCGGGAGCCACGTGCAGTTCGTTGAGGTCGTATACCGAAATGCCAATGATCGTCGTAGTGGAACGCGGACTTTGCTGCTGCCATTCCTCCCATATATCCGGGGAAGACCCGGCCACGCTCCAGGTTTGGATGCCCTGTCCAAGAGCTTGCGAGACCTCTGACCAGTACAGAGCAGATACCGTCAAGGACGAACCAGCGCAGAACACTTGAGGGCCAGCCTGGGGACCCACGCGCCGATATGCTCCGATATACCCGCGCGGTGGCGGTGAGAACCCTAGCCAAGACGCTAGCAAGTGATCGGCAACGGAAGCAAGGACGAGCGATACGAGGAACACCACCACAGTCCGATGAATCCCGCGAGGAAGTGAAGTGCTGCCGGGAACAGAACTCGTCGTCTGCGTTCCGACAACCGAAGAATCGAATGTTTCCGCTTTCGGCATAATTCGATCACCCCTACTCCTGCCGTGGAGACATAACTGGTATACCGCCGAGGCAGGACAGGTTCAACGTACACGGCCTTCACCCCGAGTGCGACGAGAACATTGTGGGTACATGCGCGATAGTGATACCGGAAAGGCGACGGAAAATCTCTCCACTGGTTAAAAACGTGTATTCTTCCAACGCGGCTGGATGCGTCTCGACCTCGACGACGGAGTGCGTTGCCAGTGAAAAAATGTACTCCAGCCGTTCGCGAGGCTCGAATGGTGCAAGTGAGAAGAGATAGTCCGTCACACGATGGCGTCGCACCAAGCTAGCGTCGATCATACGACGATACATCCGATTCCAGACAGACTTCTCTCCAGACCGGAACGAGAAGTTCCTTCGAACGACTGTTCCGCGTGCAAGTAGCCCCTGGAGCAGGACATTGGTGCAGAGATGCATGTGGTGATGACCATCAAGCCTTTCGGGATACTTTCCATAAAGCGTCGCGAATTCATCGCACTGCGTCCGCACTAAATATTCGAACGAACCCGCCAAGCCAGGGTGAAACAGCACTTGTGCGCGAGGGCGCCCCAAAAGGAACCGACTAACTCGGCTCTGGTGTTGCAACAATGTTGAGGAAGAGCGGGAGGAACTGAACTCAGTCGTGAAGTTCAGATGCAATCCAGCATATATGTCTGTCTCGCGCGCGATAACCGCTGCACGCTGCGAGTCCTCCATGAAGACCATCGCGCTCACCGAGGAGATGGTGCCCTGCTTCACGCAGTCGTGAATTCGGTCAGTCGTCTGGGCGTCCCGCCCCCAATCGTCCGCGTTAATGATTAGCATTGTTGACGATCTTGGCCGAAGCGTTTCATCGAGCGATAGACCGACGCTGCAGTGCGACGCATCTTCTCTATGGGTGGAAGGCTGAAACGCTGCCAGCCGGTCAGAAACTTCTCCGCGGGCTGGGAAAAGGCCGTCGCGCGACAGCGGCGCGCCCGAATGCAATTCACAACGGTGTCTTCAGTTATAGGCCCACTGATGTCCAACTGCATGGAAAGAGGGAATAGTTGGTTTCGCTGATGAAAATCCAACGATGCGAAAGGAACAAGATCCGTCCCGCGAAGGAGAGTGGCGGCCACGGAACTTGGCGCCCATCCGTCGTATTTTCGGTTCCAGATTTCGATACCGACGAGATAGGTGCTCCATGAACAATCGTAGCTCAACCAAGCCTTCCGTCTCGCAGGGTGAGCCAGGACTGCCACTCCGTTGTTGGCCCTCACCTCCGCCAGTAGTTGACCGGTCGGCAACCCTTCGCCTAAGAATGAAGCGATGCCCCAAGTAAGGACATGAATCACATTGCCCGGGTCGCTGTACTCGATTCCGGGGACTACCAGCAAATCTCCAGACGAGGCGTCGGCACACGCGGTCCGGTGCTGCTGAAAACGCAGTTCAGAAAAATTCCGATCATGTTCTGCTACGAGCAACACTCGATATCCGCGTCTCGCGAACTCGGCTGCAAGGTCGCGCAATGGCCACTTCGCGTCATACGACCACTCCGAATGGATGTGACAAGCGGCTGCCACCATCATCGCCCAAGTCCTCGAGCTATAGTTTGACGCATCGTATACCACCAGTCCCTGAAAAAAACCGCTTTGTCGTCCTGCCGCCAGTTGTAGAACGAATCCTCCTTCCGGATAAATAGGACATCGAACAGCGTCCTCCAAAACGAGGGCCACTCCCGATAGGCGCTCGAGCGGGGTCCACGGAGCACGAAGAGGAGGTGCGCACATTCGCGTCCGAAATGCCTGCACACGACATGTTTGGGTCTGTGTGGCAGTGTCACGCCCGTCCATCCCTGACCGGTTGCGAGTTTGACATTCCACGCGGGATACTCAAGACCCCTGCGGCGCGACAGAGCCATGCTTCCCCACGCGCGCCCGTTGAATTCCACAAACCATGGAGTGCCGGCCTCGTCCCGAAGGAACTCGAACATGAATATTCCGTGCCACCTCGTTTGGCTGATGAAGTTCTCAATCGGCTTCTGTAGGTCCGATGGTACGTCGGTGGAAGCGCACGCACTGGAACCGGATCCCTTAGGGTTGACCATTCGAATTCTTCGGTGCGCACTCCAGGCCTTAATTCCATCGTTGCTCGCCAACCCGAACACCCCTTCGCCTGTGCCCCGGATAAACGGCTGCAGCAAGACAGGATAGGCCGCGTTCCAGTCGCGCAATGCGCGCTCCAATTCTGCCGGGGAGGCACACGCGCGGTTACGGCCGCCGGTTAGTCCTCCACCCTCCTGCCAGACAGCGCGTCCGGGCCTGAGGATCAGCGGCAAGCGATCCGAATTACCAAGCACCTCCTCAGTCGTAGTCGCCACAATTGTCTTAGGAACCGCGAGGCCAGCCGCTGCAGCCGTGCGAACTTGAAAGCACTTATCGAGTGCCACGTGCGCGAGATCTCGCCCTGCACCAGCGCACACCCAACCCGACGGTAGATCTATCTGCCCGGAGAGCCATACAGCTGCGTCATCAAGTGGCATCAGCACTTGTTGCTCGCCAGGCACCGTCAACGAGGCTAGAAGTGCACCAAGTTCCGACAGCGCCGCGGCACAATCGTGTTCGGGAGGCGTGATTTCAACTACTCGTACATGCCTGCTGTGCCGCAACGACGAGCACCGCCCTCGTCTCCCAAAAGCGGTCACTCGATAACCTGCGTCAACGAGACTCCACACCACCTCAGGTCCCGAGAGAGCCTCGGCGAAGCCGATACATACTAACTGGTTCATAAGATTATCATACGGATAATTAGGTATGCGAGATGTTCATGCAATTAGGAGTTGAAAAGCCCGCAGTTGGGCCAGCAGCATTGGCGGCCACACGAGCAACATAGCTGATGTTGGACTTCAGAAACCCCGCTCCTTCAGTAGTTGGACGTGAACGGTCGCGAACAAGCGACTCAGATGGTGTCCAACTTTTTCGAGGATACTCACCAAGACGTGATCGCCGAGCAAAGGTGTGAAGGGCAATACGACCGCGTACACGCAAACAGCCACAACGGACTTCAGGGGCGTCGTAATACGAGACAGACTCCAAGCTTGGGCAAGTTCAGCCTTGTGGGCATTGAACCCATTTGCGATCGCACGCCTGAGGTAATACTTCTTCGTCCATCGCTCAGGCGGTACTATTTCATAGATTGTGCCCTCTTCGACCGCCACAAACCGGCACCCTGCCTGCATTGCACTTCGAAAGAATACCTGATCCTCTCCACCTATGTTATAGCTCTCGTCGAAGCGCACATTGCGTTTGGAACAAACCTCCGCTTTCAGTAGTGCGTTTCCAGCGTAAGTCTGTTGCCAACGCAAAAGAGTGCCCGTCGGGTATGCCGGTGCGCCGGAGAACTCTCTTCTCATAAGCCAAGCTGGAGGCTGTTGCTCGAAGAATGGACGAACTGGCCCGAGTACACCATCTACATCGAAAGTCTGAATTGCACGATACATCGTAAGTAACCAGTTGGACGGCGGAAACTCGTCATCATCGATCATTGCAATAAAGTTTCCTTCCGCGAGTCGAAGCGCGTGATTCCTTGCTACCGCTATTGTGCGAACGGGTTCCACCTCATACTTTACTTGAAGCCCGAGTTCTTTACCGAGTCCCAGTACAAGATCTCTGGACGGACCCGCTGAATCATTGTCAACCACGACAACTGAGATTTGAAAGAGATTCGACGCGTCCTGCGCTGCCAGCATCCTCAACAGACGCGCCAGCATGGCATCCCTATGAAAGGTGCATACGCAGACGCTGATATGATCATTACTGTTCGCGCTCATTCCTGTCTCACGAGAGTCTTCAGTTGCATCAGTCCTGACGGCATTGAATGACGGGAGCGTGGTTTTCGGCGGACGCGGTGTGGTCATGCTGTTAGCGAGCGCGAGGTAACGAGTCTCCCTCGCGGTGGGCGGCAACGCCTTTTGTGTCAGCAAGCGCGGCCAAAGAGCGCCTGTCACGATCCCTCAACACCTGCGTGAAGATATCATCCATGATCCTGGAAGTAAGTAAGATTTCCCGGTACGGAATCGGCAATGGATCTTCGCAGGATACTGCTGAATAGAACTTCTCCATGAGCCGCCTGAGGCCGCTGTCCGGAGGCAGGTGAAACTCGCCCTTCAAGAACTCCCGCGTGTTTCGCACGAGATTTCCTAAGTATTGGCACCCAATCTGTGCCGGCCCAACAAAGTAGGGTACGTAACTCTTATAGCGATTCGCATTCAGTTTTATAAGCACCTGATTGTCGTCGTCGACAATTAGAGATCTTCGTGACCCACAAACTCGGAACTGATGCAACGAGGGTTGGATCTGGGAGGAGAACGTGAAGTACGCGGTCGTGTCGTCCTCATCGCGGACTATGACCCGAACCTCATCGATAATGTCTTCCTGGCCCAGTCGCCTCAACGCGTGGCTTGTGAACCCGTGGGCGATCACAAGCGGCCTCTCTCCACTCAGAAACTCCGCGATTTTGCCGATTCCGTGACTAATGATGTTCTGTAGGAGTGATCCAGGGAGCCGCCGCAACCAGTGGCCGCTATCACCAAGGAACGCCTTCGCGTAGCTCGCGTCACCATCCGTCTCGTAGCAGAAAATGCTCTCCATGTGGACGGGCCGTCCTCCTAGATAGCCGTGATTGACAAGCTGGCGCATTCGCTCCATCACGGGCGTGAACTGTGCGTTGTGCCCTACTGTCAACTTCAGATTCTTCCGGATCGCGAGTGCAATAAGTTCCTCGGCTTCTGCTGAATTAACAGTGAATGGCTTTTCGATGTACACATGACAATCCGCGAGTAAACACATCCTTCCCAGCTCAAAGTGGGTCTGCGGAGGTGTCGTGATATGAACCACGTCTGGATGTATTTCATCGATCATCTGCCGCGCATCGGTGAACTGCCGTTCGACACCGAACCGCTCGGCCAACTGTTGTGTCATCAGCGGCTCGACATCGCACACCGCCACAAGCTTAGCGTTCGGAATGCGCTCAATCTGCAGCGCGTGCTTATCCGATACTTTGCCGCACCCAATGATGGCAGTGTTAATCACGCTCTCTCCTTCTCCGCGCGAACAGACGCAAAAAAACGAGTCAACGCATCGGTCATGCCCACGCTCGGATGCCAGTGTAGTCGGGTCTTTGCCTTTTCGTTGGAGTAGACATTGCCCTTTAAGTATGCGGCACATGTCTTCCGGTTGAAGGCCGGAGGCAGTTGACCCTGCGACCAGGAGGAGTACTTTTCCCATAGAAGGGAGAAGACATAGAACACGCGATATGGGACGGGTACTGACAAGAACCGCCTTGCCTGCTTCTTATAGTTGCGCAAGAAGTGACGACTTGTGGGGAGGTTGTCGTCCACGATGATGAATTCCTCCGAATCGATGCCCTTGATCAGGCCAGCCAGCACAATCGCCTCGGCGCAATTATCCACGTACGTCAGCGGCATCTGATTGCCGTGGCCGAGATGAAGAAAGATACCAAAAGTATCGATTCCTACCCGTCCCGGAACTCGCGATTTCCCAGGTCCAAAAACCACGCCTGGCCTCGCAATAACGTATCGAAGGCCTTTCTCGCGGGCGTACTGACGCACGATGTCGTCCTGCATGGCCTTCGCATACGCATATGGATCATGACGTCCAATCAGATCGGATTCCACGGGGCAGCTTTCGTTGAGAAGTGCACGACGTTTTAAATGAGCATTCGAATAAACTGCCAGTGAACTAACGTTCACGAATCTTCGAATCGTTCCCTCCGGCGTTATGGCGTCGAGGAGGTTGCGCGTTGTCACGACAGTGTTCATCACGCAGCCGGGAAAGCTTTTGTCGCCTCCGACGGCAAGATGATAAACGACATATGCTTCCTCCGCGGCTACTCGGCACACGTCTGGCGACAGCAGGTTCCCATAGACATACTCAAGAGCGACGCCAAACTCCTGCTCGAATTGCCTTAGGTTTTTGATACTGTTCTCTGACCGGACAAGGCATCTGATGTTCTTGAAGCCCTGGGACAACAGGTTCCGCACGACTCGAGAACCGATGAATCCATTGGCCCCGGTAACCAGAATCTTGTCCGTGCTTTGTATGACATACTCGTCGGAATTGCGGTCGGACGGGAGTCGATCGCTAGGTCTGGATCTTTGCATCAATCATTATCCCTTATATATGAGGTAGTTCAGAACCCTGGTCGAAAACACGGCGGCTATTGGATCGGCGGTATCAAAACCAGGAGGTCGGCGGCTCTGTTAAGGCGCAACCGAATAGGTCGCACCGAGGCGAGCCTCGGTTTCAGCATCAGAGCCGGATTTCCGTCCGCCGATGCCCACGAGTCGCCGCGATCCATCATCATCGGTTTACATGCCGTGACAAACACAGCTAGGACTACCACAGCGGTCATGTAGTCCGTCAGACTGTTGAGGGCTGACTCGGTCGCGTTGTAGACCAAGCCCATAAGCAGCAAACAAATCCCGAAACTAGCCCACTCGTAGTCCCGTGCGATTGAGCGGTGCAGTTGTCTCGCGCAAGACAGAAGCCAGGCCGTGACGAACCCTAGGCCAACTTCACCCGTCTCCAGCAAGATATCCAAATATCCATTGTGTCCAGTAGGAATGTCGTAGAGTTGCCGCCGGGCACCAGTCCAGAAACTCCCGAACCCATAACCGAACAGTGGCTGCTGGCTTCTGGCCGGCATTACATTCGCCCAGATCTCCGTCCGTCCGGTCAGGGTCTGGTCGCGGCCCAGCACCGAAGTGAAGGCGGCGAGATTCGAACCTGCCAGGAAAGGCACCGATACCCCGTAAGCAACCAAAAATAATACCAACGCGAGCAGGCCGGCTTGCGGGACGCTGAATCTCAGCTTCTGAAACCATCGCAAACCCAGAAAGATGGCTAAGCCCACCATCAGGGTTGCTAACGAGGTGGCAGAACTGGAGCCAATAAGGAGATACAGACCAAGAAGGACGATGGAAACATCGGCCCGTGCCTGATAACGGCCTTCGCCCGCCCTTGGGCGCTCCCGCCAACGCACATACAGCGCCCACAGCAGGAAAAAGGCGCTGATCATGCAAAGCCGACCCAATTCGTTCTTCTGACCCGTCACACCTGTCCACATCTCGGCCCCGGAGTAATTCCCATACCGGCGGCCCAGTGCCGGGTAGTACTTGATCAGCACAAGCGAAAATGGAATGAGGACGTAGGCGGATCGGCGGAAAAGACTTGCGAGCGCTTGGCGTGGATTAGCCTCCGACATCATGACCAGCGCCATGATAATGGCCACACATTCGCGCGCCCACCGTATCATCGCGACGAGGGTGATCTCAGACCAGAACGTACTAAGGAACATGTAGGCCAACAGAGCCAGGAGCCATCCGTGGCGGCGCATGGCGCCTAACCAGTCGAACCTGCGGCGAGCGATCACCACGATGCCCATAACAGCCAGACCTATTAGCGTCCATCGGTCCAGCGCGCTACCGGACTCTCCGTTTGCGGCTCCACTAAACCACTGTGGGCCGGTGAACCAAGTGGCCAGGGGTCTGCTGGCGGCGATCATCATCCAGAGGGTGGGAATCCACACGGCCAGCGAAACACCTCGCGACGCCCGCTTTTCTACCCCGAGCAGGATGAGCACAAATGCGGTGCAGAGCAGGAGCGCTATTGTAGCCATGAAATCCGCTCGGTAGTGGCGATTGGCTGCATCAAGTCGTCAGACGAAAATGAACGGCATGACGGCATCGAAAAAAACCAGTCGAATATGCCAAAGGCGCCACAAACGCCATTCTCGTTCACTGTCACGTCTAACCTTGAGTACCAAACATCGACGGCGCGCTTGCACCATTTCCGGCCGACGCCGTGCTGCGCGAGCGAGTCGGCGCCTCTAGCCAGTGCTTCAACACAAACAGCCGCCATATAAAGTCGCCGTAGTCGTTTCGGCCATCCCGATTGGCCTCAACGATGTTGCCAATGACGGAGTTGTCTAAGCCAAAGTCGCGCTTCTTCAATGAGTTGAGGCGCTCATTGAAGTCGTCCTGCTTGAACCACTCCCGCAACGGCACCATGAAGGAACTCTTAGGTGCTTTGAGCAGCGATGGTGGCAGCTGGCGACCGATGGTGCGCCTGAGCAACTCCTTCCGTCGGAGTCCCGGCAGCTTGACGTCCTTGTGCACCTGATACGTCAACTCGACCAGTCGATGGTCGAGAAAAGGCACACGCGCCTCCAAAGAATGCGCCATGCTCATGCGGTCGACCTTGGCGAGCATGTCTTCCGGCAACGACACCTTCAGATTGAAATACATCTGGCGATAGAATCCGTCAGCGAACGGGCATTTCGCCAGTGTATCCGCAAAATAGTCCTCCATCGGAATGTGCGGAACGCCGTTAGGGATCAGGTTCCGAATGGACTCGGGGCTTAGCCAAGACATTTTGGCAACTGCTCGTTGGTTGTATGAGGAATCTGCGAGTTTCAGGAAGCGTTCCGCGCGGTTGAGCCGATATCGCAGGCCGCCTCGCGCCAGTCTTGCAAGCAGCACCGTGGAACCGTACACTCCCCGCCTCATGGCGGCCGGTACCGCGCTATAGCGCTTCGTCAGCTTTTCCGTGACATAATTCGTGTATCCGGACAGCACCTCGTCGCCGCCATCTCCGGTCAACACCATCGTCACATGCTGCCGTGCAATCCCTGACACCAGACCAACGGGAATCGCCGATGCATCTCCGAACGGCTCATCGAAGTGCAACAGCACTTTGTCCAAAGCTTCGTCGAACATCTCGGGCACGGCCATTCTTTCATGGTGGTTAGTACGAAAATGGTTGGCGGCATCCTTTGCAAGACGGCGCTCGTCGAATGCGTGCTCCGCAAATCCAATAGTGAATGTCTCGACCGGAAGGGAGCTCTGCGCCGACATGGCCGCCACCACGCTTGCCGAATCCAACCCGCCGCTGAGGAACGCCCCGTATGGAACGTCGCTCCGCATTCTCAATTTCACCGCGTCAAGGAAGTATTCTTCAAACTCCTGGTAGATACGCGCCGCATCGGAGCGCATGTCGGATTCGGTGATTACAGGCAAGTCCCAGTAAGCGCGATCCTGGACGCGACCATCTCGCACGATTAGATGGTGCCCGGGCAGCAAGCGAGATATGCCGCTATAAAAGGTATATGGCGCAGGGACGTATCCGAGCGAGAGATAGACATTCAGGAGTTCGGTCGCCGGTTTGTAGTCCGACCTATACGCCAGCAGGCTCTTGATCTCGGAGCCGAACACAAACGTTCCGTCCTGAACCGAATAATGAAGCGGCTTTTCGCCCATTCGATCCCGCGAGATGAAGAGCTGCTTCTGGCGTGCATCCCAGAGCGCGAAAGCCCACATCCCGTTGAACTTCTGTTGGCATTCGACCCCCCATTGTTCATATGCGGCTATGATTACTTCGGTGTCCGACGTGGTCACGAAGTTGTGTCCGAGATTCCTAAGCTCCTCCCTGAGCTCCAGATAGTTATAGATCTCGCCATTGAACACGAGCACCAATTCTCCATCGGCGCTGTACATAGGCTGCGTTCCCGTGTTGAGATCAATGATGGCGAGACGTCGATGTCCGAGGCCGATGTTTCCGTCCTCGTAATAACCCTCGCCGTCGGGCCCGCGATGCGAAAGGGCACGCGTCATACGGCGGAGCGTGTCACGATCGATCCGTCGAGTTCGGTCTTGATGAAAAATTCCAGCGATTCCGCACATAGTTGAAGACCTGAGGCGCGTGGGGCGGAGGTTGACGCCCGGTGTTATCACGCTTAAGAGGAGTTTGTCCCTGTTGTGAGTTGTCAGTTGTGAGTGCGCGGCCCGGATTCCTCCATCCGGGTGCAGTTCTCAGTCCCAAGGTCTGAAGGCGTGCAGGCCTTCGGATTGACAAAGCGTCCACTCTTTAGTGGGTCGGCAGCGTTAGTAGAAATGGATGGAACAGTGATGCCCTGCCGGCGATCGCCAACTTCTGCCCAAGCAAGATTCACACACCTCGTGATCCGCTCGACATCGGCGGCTTTGATCGCGTGATTGCAGGGAATCACAAGCACCGTTCTGGCAATGCTTTCAGCTCGAGGACAATCGCCAAGGTAACCGTAATGTGTCGCCGCGATCGCGGCAATGTCTTTGTATGGTCTGGCTGTGCTGATCTGGTTCTCCCTCAACCGCCTGGCCAGTCGGTCACACTGGCCGGAGGTCGGCAGGAGTATCGGGTACTGAAGGCGGTTGAAGAACGCGCCTGGTGTTTCCGAACAGAGCATCTCCGCATCAACGCTCAGGTTTTCATCGTAGTAGCGGGCGTTCCATCGCTGTTTCTCGATCCAAGAGCCAAGTTGCGGGAGGCGTCGCAGGATGACGTCCCGGTCGGTTTCGTACACCTGCCGCAGAACAAGTGGCGATTTGGAGGTATAACTCGTCGTCGCATTGTAGGCGTCCCACAATCGTGTCCCTATCAGGCCCCATAACGGTCTGCTGCGAAGCAGAGATCGTAAGTATGTGGTCGCAACGTGAACACACTCATCCATACGGCTAGGCACGCGAAGTGCAGTGATTAGTTCTGACAGTTGAGGATCGAGGTTGCAGTCGCCACAGTAAACTGCTCCACCCTCGCCGACAGAAAGGTATTTGCCCGAGCGAAAGCTGAAGGCAGCGATTTCGCCAAAAGAGCCGGCGAGGCGTCCGTTTAGCCGGGATCCCAACGCCTGCGCACAGTCTTCAATAATTGGTTTGCCCGGTGCCGCTCTTCGCAAGGCAGGCACATCACAAACGTTCCCGAACATGTGGACGGCAATGACAGCATCGACTTCGGAGCTCTTCGCCGCAAGGTCGGTCGCCGAAAGGCAATAAGTATCCGGATCGACGTCAATGAAGCGAGGGAGGCAACCGGCTGCCTTGATGGCCTTGAACACGACCGGACAGCAATACAAAGGGACGCCGATCGATGCATTCGGGGGTAACGCAAGAGCCTTCAATGCCAAGAAGATCGCAGCCCTGCCGGATCGAACTGGATGGCACGGTCCAAGCTCCGGTATGCGGAGGTAGGATTGGGAGCCATGCCGGTGCGCCAAGGCCGTGAGCAATCCCCGGATCAGGTCAGTGGGACTATAGTCCCAGTATTCAGTGGGAAGGAGACTTAACATGCTGCGCTCCTGGAACAGTGCGTCTCGCGCGTGGAGATCCGAATACTCACCTCAGCCCCATGCATATTGCGCATCAGCTTCCGACCTTGGTGCTGAAATCTTTCAACTTGTGACCTTCCTGGTCCACTATGTCTCCGCCCCTGAGCACGCGGACGCCTGCCGAATAGACCCAAGCGCGCCACGGCCGGAGAGAGTACTTCCACATGTAACCCTGTGAGAGTGTAGCTCCCATAAGTATCTTAAGCAGATTGATTCCCTCCTGCTTCGACCCCTTGTGCGGGTTGATTCTAGCTCCGAAGAAGTCGAACGTTCGTACCCCAAGGCCACGGAAAAGCCGGATGGCCTCCCAATAGAGCAACTTGTTTGCGCCCTGATGCTGACGCTGGATATTGCCGGCATAAATCGCATAGGCGCATGGGCTACTAAAGGCAAACAAGCAATAGCTCTGAACAACCCCCTGATGCTCGGCCGTAAGGAGCTTAGCATTTTCGCCAAGCCCACGTACGAATCGCTCGAAAGCGGCACGATCCATGAAAGTAATCTTTGAGCGGCGGAAAGTTTCGCGAATGAGATCGTACGCAACCTCTAGGAACTCCATTCCTTCCCGAACAGCAATACCTGACCTTTGCGCCGTACCAATATTCTGTCGGGTTTTGCGCCCGATATTTCTCCACAGGACGTCCTCCGGTTGCCGCAAATCGATCACATAAGTACCGTACGGCGCTGCGTCCGCACCGTCCGGGTACGTACGGAAAATCGAGTTGTTGGTTGGCGGAATAATCACATCTGCCCCGACGCTTCGGAAATGCTGAACCACGCTGTTCAGGAAGGATTTTTCTTCCGCAACATCCAGCCCCGCACCGCAGGGAATCGTCTCCACCCGGAACCGCACCATCCGCAATCCGGTTTTCCGTACGATCGTGTATGGCAGGACGCATCGCAAGCTTCCACATTCATCAATCCCTCCCAACCAGCCGTATTCATCACCCACCGAGCGTAGGAATTCCTCCTTGGCGAACACCGGCAGGCTCGGGTTCCATTGGATTCTGATGGGTTCTGCTTTCAGCGTGCTCTGCAGTGCCCCAACGGGAGAATGACAAGCCGAAATGCACTCCATAACTGACCTCACGAAAAGAGTTGCGGATTCTGACAAAGCAGACGCGAAAAAGTCGTCACGGGAATCGCTCGTTCTTTAAGTAAGGCCAGAAAACGCCGAACCGCCTCGGAATCCACGAAGTCCTTGGAATGTCCAATCGCGACGAGAACGCTGTGTTCTTGCTGTGGTAACTGCCTTTGCTTGAGAACCACCTCTACGGTCTCACGCATTTCCTCGAAAGTCATGCGGCAGAAATCCAATTTACGGGGATAGCGAAAACGGAGAAAGTCGCGCCAATGGTGCGGTAGAGGTGAGCCCTGACTGGCGCTGCGCGTTTTGCTTTGAAGCTTCAGCCGTTTCCGGCCCAGCATTTGCCAAAACGGCACTAATTCCGTGTGAATTGGGACTTCCCAGAGCTGGCCTTTGGGGTCTGGCATGTTCACGTTATTGCCAAAGCGCCAAAAACCGCCGTTTGCAACGGCAGGCCGATAGTCCAGGCCCAAGCCGTGTACACGGCCTCCCTTAAACACTGAAGAGTCCACCCGGACGCCGTGCCGCGCCAGCACATTCGCTATTACCAGGGTGGGCTGGATCGCCCACTGGCCGGCGCGGAAGGCCAGCGGCGTGAAACGTGGGTCGTCCAACGCTTCGCGCAAGAAACGAATAGCCCCTGAGACAATTGTCTCGACCCGGCTCGGCTCCAACGTACCGATGCTTCGTTCGCTCCAATCCAGGTGCCAGTGGCCACCTTCGTACCGCGCATTCGCCCACCAGGGATGAAGGTGAAGCGCGATTTCGTGGCCAGCCGCACGAAGTTCACGCATTTGAGCTCGCACCCCGGCAGTGTCCGGATCAGACTGGGCTTCCTCCATTTTGGCGAATTCCACCGCCTCCGCGAACACCACAAACGGCGCGTCAAATTCCTGGAAGACCTCCGCCAGCCGCTGCGTTGGATCGAGCACGAGATCTCGTAATGAACCTTGTCCGTTGCCGTAGATCTCGTAATCTAGCGTGAAGATGCACTCAATCATTGCGTAACCTTTGCCAATTGAGCATCGAGCTCTTCTGCGCTTTTGACGGCAGAGGCTTCCTGAAGCATGACCATGGCAAGAAGCATCCACGCTTGCGACCATCGCATATACGAGATCCGGTTGGTATGCGTCCTAAGAACCCGATAGTAGAAGAATCCTCGATCGTCCCACATGTGGGTCATCGCCCACTGCAACACGGTGTTCGCCAGCTGGAGGTTTCCAGGGTCCGCATCTTTGAACGTCAGGAGGGTAATGATGCTCTGGGCCACGGAGTGAATGTCGATGGGGTAGGTCCGATCATGGAAATAACGGGCTGTGCCGTCCGGGAGGAAGAAATGACGGCGATAGAATTCGAAACCACGCCGGATGACCTCGTCGAACTCAGTTGTCACCGCATGGCTAGATAGGTCCCGCAATGCGCAGAGATTGTAGCCAGTGTGAAAATTATCGATCCAGCGCTGCGAAGCCGTCTCTCCGTAGTACCAGGAACCGTCCGCTTGCTGCTTCGCCGCTGAACAGCGAGCCACCTGAAGGGCGGGAAAAAGAAATTTCTTGTCACACGTGCGGCCGTATGCACGGCCCAACAGGGCGGCAGCAAGGAAGTTAGCATTGTGGACTTCGCTGTGAACGGAGGGGAGCGGATAGCTGAAGCTAGCTGCAGTACCTTCGCTCCAGTAAAGCTCGTTGAGAACGTACTCTGCTGCACTCAGAGCCATATTCAGGCACTGCGAATCATGGCAGTAGTCATATGCGTCGAAAAGTGCGTTTGCGACGAACGTCGTGCAGACCAGGTTGGGCGCCCCCGAGGGAACAACAGTGGTGCGTGTCTGCCACGGAAAGCTGTAACCCCAACAAGAATAAGCAACGCCCGTGGAGCGCAGTGCATCGAGGCGCTCGATCATGAAAGCTATCAGTTCCCGCTGATCTTTCGCCCCCATCTTGTCGAGCCTAATAAAGGCGGAGAGAAACAGCGCCAAAGCCTTGGGATTCTGCGTCTTGGGAACCGTCAGCAACGGGCGAACATTCACCGGAAGTCTCTTCAGCACTTGCGTAAGAACCAGCCGAGGAATCCTGCGATCCAGCATCGGCAGGGCAGCAAAGAGCCTGCTATTCAGGGCATCGTACGGGTCGTAGCCAGCCCAATCATTCGCCCGGCAGTAGACCAGTAGTTTTTGAGTGGCAACCCTGATGTCTTCGTTTGTCTTGAAGTGGTCCGTCATCTATGAAGATCCGAGCTTACAGCGGAAGAGTTTGTGGTTATGCCCCGGCAAGAATGGAAGCGATCCTCTCGGCGGCATGCCCATCCCACAGCGGCGGGACCGTGCCCTTCTTGGTTTCGCCTCGCAAGATTTTCTGCACCTCATCGCGCACCCGCGGGATGCTGCGGCCCACGAGTGTATTGGTGCCCATCGTCGCTGTAACCGGCCGCTCGGTGTTTTCCCGCACCGTCAGGCAAGGAACACCCAGATAGGTCGTTTCCTCCTGGATGCCTCCCGAATCGGTAATGACCGCCGTCGCCCGCGTCTGCAGTGCAAGGAAGTCCAGGTAAGGGAGCGGATCCATCAGCCGCAGCGTGCGGTTGTGGCCATTGAAACCAACGTGGCGTAATCGCTCGCGGGTGCGCGGGTGCACCGGGAACAACACTGGGAGTTCGTCCGAAATCTCCGACAATTGCCGAAGCATATTGCCCAGCCAGTCCGTTTGATCCACGTTTGACGGGCGATGCAGCGTCACCAGCACGTAGCGCGATGGGAGATCCGGGGGAATCCGCCCAGCGGTTTGCGGCAGCATACGCACTAGCGTGTCGATCATGACGTTGCCCACCAGGTGAACCTTGTCGGCCGCGACGCCCTCGCGCGCGAGATTTTCGTTACCATCGGCGGAAGGTGTGAACAGCAGGCTGGAGATCTGGTCGGTTAGCAGCCGGTTAATTTCCTCCGGCATGGTGCGGTCGAAAGAGCGCAATCCGGCCTCGACGTGGGCGACGGGTACCAACAGCTTCGCGCACACCAGCGCAGCTGCCACCGTGGAGTTGACATCCCCATACACGACCACCACGTCTGGTTTTTGCTCCAGCACCACCCCTTCCAAGCGGCTGATGATTTGCCCTGTCTGCTGCGCGTGGCTGCCTGAGCCAACCTGTAGGTTGACGTCCGGAACCGGCAGTCCCAGTTGCTCGAAGAACACATCGGACATGTTGAAGTCATAATGCTGTCCGCTGTGCACCAGAGTTTGCCGGACGCAGTTGCGCGCGGCCAACGCGGCGTAGACCGGCGCGGCTTTCATGAAGTTGGGACGAGTTCCTACTACGTGCAGAATGTGCATAGGCTAATGGAAAACCGCGTGTGCCGCGCTCCACCGCCGCGGTCCTCGAGCTGGCGGCAAGAAAAAACTAAGCAGCCTTAGTACGTGAACCCATCTCAGCCAACCGGACGATATGGCTCGTCACGGCCTCAAGTGTCGCCTGTCCAGCCGTATCGTGATGAGCGCCGCGACTTCGGCGCAGCACCGATAATTTGGTCATAAGGTCGGCGGCCGACTCTAGCAGCACTAGGCGACCGTTCGCAGCCAGGTACCGATCCACCGCTCCGATGGTTCCCCGGAAGATGCTGTACACGGGAACTCCCAGCGCAGCGGCCTCGCGGTTCATGGTGCCGCCGCCGCTGATGACCAGGTCGGAATGCCAGATCAGGTTGAGGCCGTCCACCACGCTTTCGGGAATAAATAGCTTGCGGTTGGAACAGAGCTCCGACCACTCAGCCGTAATTTCGCGTCCCTGTTTGGGAGTGCGGGGCAACACGACCATGCGTACCTTCGGCATTGGGGCAAGATGTGCGATCGTCGCCTGGAACAGCTTATCACTGTCGAGACTGTGATAGTGGGCCTCGCTGGCGGGCGGCCGCATCGTTACTAGGATTTCGCTTTCAGTGATCCCGAGGTCCTGACGGATTCCGTCCTGCGGAAGGAACGACGGCACGTACACGTCTTCCTTGATGCCAGGATATTTAAGGATCCGATCGCCCTCCAGTTTCATGGCATCGTTCGGAATCATTGTAGGGGTCATGGCCCAGTTCGGGCGCACTACCGCCCAGATTTTCGCGAACTCATAATCCGCTATCTGCAACGTGGGTATTCGCAGCAGCTTGGCGGCTACCAGTTGGCTGCGCGAACCGTGGGATACAGCCAGCACGGGACGGGCTCGGCGCGCCAACGGCAATAGTTGCAATGTCCGGATCCCTAGCCCGAGAAGTTTCATGATGCGGTGCCTACCATAGTGGCGACCTATAGGTTTGCAGTCGAGATGCAACTGCTCGGCGAGGTCACAAACCTGGAAACAGTCCCGCGCCGTCACCAGCACCTGATACCCACGAGTCTCCAACTGCTGAACGATGGGCCGGAAGAACGGAACATGGGGCGAATTGTCCAGGTCGATCCAGATGGTTCGCTCGGCTTGCATTCCATCAGTTATTGGTTGATTCACTTTCACTTGCTTTGTAGCGTCACGAACTTGCACTTTCCTCCTTTCTCAGATTCGCTGATCAGCTAGAGCACGGGGTTTGCCGTTCGGGCTCTCGGGTTGGGCTGCATTGACGTCGCGTTATGCCAAAGGGATCTCTTCAACAGTTGCGGCCAATGCAACCAGTCGTATCCGCCTTCTAGTTTTGCCCGCAACAGTTCTTCGTCATCCCAAGTGTTTACCGGCAACCGGGGCAGAAAGAGCCTATTACTCTTGCGGCTCGCTCTTCCCAGGACCGTGGACACTCCATAGTCAAAACCGAAGTTCTCCAACAGATCTTCCACGAACCGCACCAGGTCTTTATCTTCTTCCGGAAACGAAAATGGGTAGGAAAAGCTGTCAACCGCGACCCCGAGATTCTGCTCAATGACTTCCTTGGATTGGCCGAGTTCGAATTCCAGATCTTCCGGCTCCAGTGAACGCAGGTCCGCGTGCGTGACTGTATGGGAGCCGAACCGGATTCCCTCCCGGTGCAGTTCGCGCACTTCGCTCCAGGTCAGGTAGTCCGCCCCTTCAACACGCGCGGCGGTCTGGCGGATTCGGTCGGTGGCAAGAAAAATCGTCGCTGTAAATCCACACTGCTTCAGAACGTCCATGGCTTGGGTATAGAAATCGCGGTAGCCGTCGTCAAAGGTCAGCACCACAGTCTTTGAAAGCTCAGCGCCGGAATTTAGTGCCGCCCAGGCGTCCGGCAAAGCCACTGTTTTGTACCCTTGATTCCGCAACCAGCGCATTTGTTCCGAGAACACCGCCGGAAGCGTATGTATGTGATAGAACGGATGCGACATTCCGAAAAGATTGCCCGAGATACTGTGATACATCAGGATCGGCAAACGCGTCCCCTGATTCGATCCCACAATGTGAGTCAAGGGCAACGAGATATAAAGAGTTGCGATCCTGTCGAGTCTAATCATTGAGCTTCTGTAGCGCGGAGTCAGAAAAGAGGAAAGAACGATTTCCAGTTGGGAGAGAGCTTCTCGCGGGGTTAAATTTTTCGTGCACCTGCCCGCGTGCCTTATCGCACCATAGACAATTTTGCGGCTACAAACTCGCGGACTTTGGCAGCAACTCTGCTCTGCTGCTCGCCCGTCATTTGCGGAAACATCGGCAAAGACACAATTTCCGTGGCAACCCGCTCCGTCACCGGGAAATCGCCCTTTTTGTAATTCAGGTGTTGGTAGGCGTTCTGGAGATGCAAGGGAATCGGATAGTGAATTCCGGTACAGATTCCGGCTTCGGCTAGCGCAGTCTGTAACGCCTCGCGCTCCTGCACGCGCACCACGTAGAGGTGGTAGACACCCTTTGTCCAGGACGCCTCCATCGGGATCACAAGCGCGTCTTTCGCTTCGGCTAGCAATTCATGGTAGGCATGCGCGTGCGACCGGCGCGATTCGTTCCACCTGGCCAGATGGCGGAGTTTCACGGTCAGCCAGCCCGCTTGAATGGAATCAAGGCGGCCGTTGTAGCCTTCGATGTCGTGGTAATACTTCTTCGCCTGGCCGTGGTCGCGGATCATTTTCATTCGAGCCGCCAGGGCAGGGTCGTTCGTGGTGGCCGCTCCGGCCTCTCCGCATGCACCCAGATTCTTGCCCGGATAGAAGCTGAACGCCGCGGCTTTGCCCATTGACCCCACAAGCTTCCACGTGTTGTCCTTTTTGGAAAAGTATTGCGCTCCGTGGGCCTGGCACGCGTCTTCAATTACAAAGAGATTGTACTTTTCCGCCAGTTCGAGGATCGGGTCCATGTCTGCGGTCTGCCCGTAGAGGTGCACAGGAACGATTCCTGCAATGCGCCGCTTTGACGTGCTCTCGATTAGTCCGCCGCTCTTGGGGTTAATTTCGCAGCGAGTCTCCAGATATTCGCGCAGCTTCTCCGGATCCATCGTGTAGGTCTGCTCGTGAATATCCACGAACGCGATTTGCGCGCCCGCCTGGGAAATGGCTTCTGTCGTCGCAATAAACGTGTGCGGAACGGTAACGATGATGTCTCCCGGCTGCACGCCTGCGGCCATGAACGCAAAACGCAAAGCGTCGGTGCCGCTGCTTACGCCCACGCAATACTTCGTCCCACAAAATGCGGCGAACTCCCGCTCAAATTCCTCGACCATTGGCCCGCCGACGAAGCCAGCGTTATTGAACGCCTTTTTCACGACCGCCAACAGTTCTGATTCGAGTTCCTGGTGTGGAGTCACAAGATCAAGGAATGGTATTTCCGCAGCATTTGCCATGTCTTTACTTTTTCTCCTCATTCACAAATCTCAGAAACTTTGCCGGATTTCCCGCCACGATCGCATGGGCGGGCACGTCCTTTGTCACAACGCTTCCCGCGCCAACTATCGCGTTCTCGCCGACCGTGACGTTGCACAAAATCGTGGATCCCGAACCGACCGAGGCGCCCTTGCAAATCCGGGTCTTCTCAACCTTCCAATCGGCTTCCGTTTGCAATCCGCCGCCGGTAACCGTCGCCCGCGGGTAAACATCGTTGATGAACGTCACGCCGTGTCCGATAAACACATCGTCCTGAATCTCAACGCCTTCACAAATGAAGGTATGGCTGGAGATCTTGCAGCAACGGCCGACACTTGCGTTCTTCTGAATCTCGACAAACGCCCCGATCTTGGTGTTGTCGCCAATCTCGCATCCATAGAGATTGATGAATTTCGAAAGTTTCACGTCTTTCCCCAGCTTCACGCTGGGCGCGATGCAAACGTAGTCGTTCACAGAGTGATGGCCTCCCCGCGAGTGCGAATGGATCGGTCGGCGGCTTCCAGGATTCGCACCACACGAAGCCCGGCTTCTCCGTCGTTGAATGGCTTGATGTTTTCTTCAATACACTTGATGAAATATGCCGTCTCCGCGCGCAGCGCTTCCACCTGCTCCACTTGCGGCGCCCACATGTCCCCCGAGCGATAGCTGACCAGCAACTGATGCAGGTTGCTCGGATTTGAGGACATGCTGACCCCTTTGTCGTAAATCCTGAGCTTTTCGTCGGCTTCTAGATCGTTCCAAACCAGCATTTTCTTTTCGCCGCCGATGAGCGTTGTCCGCACTTTCACCGGAGAAAGCCAGTTCACGTTCACATGAGCGATAATGTGTTTCGGAAAATAGACCGTGATGAATGCAACGTCTTCCACGCCGTTCAGGTGCCTCTCCCCGGTGGCCACCACGGCTTCCGGCTTTTCCCCAATCACGTAATCCATGATCGAAAGATCGTGGGGAGCCAGGTCCCAGATCACATTCACATCGTGCTGGAACAATCCAAGGTTTACGCGGAGGGCATCGTAGTAATAGAGGTCGCCGAGTTCTTTTTTATCCACCAGCTCTTTGATTTTCCGGACGGCACCGGTGAACAGGAAGGTGTGGTCCACCATGATCTTCAGATTTTTCCGCGCTGCCAGTTCCACCAGTTCTTCGCCCTGCGCCACGCTGTAAGTGAAGGGCTTTTCTACAAACACATGCTTGCCATTCTCAAGAGCTTTCTTGGCCAGTTCAAAATGCGTCCAGACCGGAGTTACCACGGCGACCACATCAATGTCCGGCGATGTCAGGATTTGACTTTCGTCGGCCGTAAAACCTATCCCAGGAAACGTCTTTTTCAGCCTTAATTCGCACTTTGGATTGCGATCCGCCACCAGAACCACTTCGCAATTGTCTTGGGAATGGAAATTCCGAACGACGTTCGGCCCCCAGTAACCGTAACCGATCACACCGATACGCATTGTGGAACTCCTTGAGACTTCCTTCGACCTAGGCTGCGCCGGTGGCAGTGGCGCTTCGTGGAGCGTTCACAGAGGAATTGCTTGCGAGGTCGTTTCGTTAAGTTGAGGACACAGTAGCTGTTACGCTGAATTTTCCGAAGAAGCAGGGGGCCCGGGTGCATCCGTCTAATGAGCGCCCTCGCCCTGAATCACGGCACCGGGAGTCTGCGCCAGAATCTTCAGGTCCAGCCATACGGACCAGGCGTTCGCATACTTCAGATCCAAGCGGACCATTTCGTCGAAGCGTGTCCGGCTGCGTCCTTCCACCTGCCATAAACCCGTGATACCGGGTTTGATTTCCAGAACACGCCGCCGGTGCCACACTTCGTACTTCCGGAATTCGTAGGCGAGCGCAGGACGCGGGCCGACCAATGACATGTCTCCACGCAGCACATTCCAGAATTGCGGCAGCTCATCCAGGCTGGTCTTGCGAATAAAGCGGCCGATCGGCGTCACACGTGGATCCTTCTGTATCTTGAATACCGGCTTCGCGGCTGCTTCCGAATTGCCATCCACCTGCCCGGCGATGAATTGTTCGACATATTGCTGGTGAATTTTTGCATCGCAATCCGTCCGCATCGAGCGGAACTTCAGAACTGTAAAAGTCTTTCCATGCTGGCCAAGGCGTTCCTGTTTGAACAACACTGGGCCCTTTGAAGAAAGCTTGATTGCCAATGCTACGGCCCCAAAAACCGGAGAAAGGAAAACAAGCGCGGCGGCGCTGCCGGCCAAATCGATGGCGCGCTTAATCGCCAGCGGGACCCTTCTTGCGTCCTCACGCTTTTGAATTTCCGGATAAAGCTTGATGTTTGCCGAGTGGTCGTTCGCTCCGCTTCCGTACTCTTCCGGAAAGAAATGGAAGGAAACGGAGATTGATGCGCTCTTTTCAATTCCCAGGGTTGACTCGAAAATTCTCCGGAGCTTGTCCAGAAATCTCTTCTGGACAACTTCATTGGCGGCCTTTCCAAGCTCTGTCCCGATCACTCCCATCAGGCTGTTTTCAAGGTACCAGCCAATGATGTCCGTCTCCCGGGTGGCTTCAGACAAGGACTTTGCCAGCATCTGCACCGTGCGGTCTTTGCCGGAAATGCCGTTCACAACCTTTTGCACATCCACCAGGATCAGCACGAACCGATTTTGGGCACGCTCTGCGCGGCGGCGCTCCAGGTACAGCATGGAGACAAAGGCATCCTCGTTCAGCAAAATCCGTGGCGGCGTGTTGCCCATATTCGGCACAGACAAATGAGCGCGAACTTCCAGCTTGGGTCTTTCTTTCTCTCGCCGCGCTACCGCTTCCATTGGGCTCATTTTTCTTGCTCCGATTCCCATCCAATTGAACTTAAATCCCCATCGGCACGCGGATCGGGCGAAGTATCCGCTGCGCCATACTCTCTCGCGTCTCTTCCTTGACCACGGAAAGCCATGATGTTTCCACTTCCATTGCCACCGATCGCCGCAGGAGCGTCACCGAAAGAACAACACGATGATTTCCCTTCACGTTGATCAGAATTCCTTCCAGCCCTGATAATGTTCCGTAGTTCACGCGGACGCGCTGGCCGACTTCCAGGTAGGGCCACGGCTGCTTGGGCATTCCAGAAGACACAGCCAACTGCAGTGATTGAATCTCCTCATCCGAGACGGAGATTGCCGTCCGGCCATACCCCACGATTTGCAACACCCCCGGGGTGGTGATCACGGGGCGGCGATTCTGAAAATCAAAGCGACAGAACAGATACCCAGGAAACAGAGGCTGTTCTAGCTCCTTTACTCGGTCCGACCACTTTCGAACGCTTTTGTAGGTCGGCAACAGGCATTCGTACCCCTGCCCTTGGATTTGTGAGGCGACGTACCCCTCCTTGCGAGAACGCACCTGGAGGGCGTACCAAGAAGCTTTGGAGGCTGAATCGCTTGACGCACTTTCCATTAAAGGGGTCAAAGTTTCGTCCATTTCTTATCCAAGTCTCTTCGGTAGGCTATCGCCGTTACAGTCCCAGTCGACCGTCAACTTCTTAAGGGCAATTGCCCTGCCAGTTGCATGGAGGGCGGCCCCTCCTATCGCCGTCCAGTCGACTCTCTAACTTGTTGAAATTACATTGGTTACGAATGGTGGCATTCGGGACGCCGATTCTTCAAACTCAAGACCCGACGGCAATGAGAAAAGCTATGCCCTATTGTTGCAATCGGGTTCCTCAATATGGTTCTGGTCACTCTGAATTCGACTTTAATATACTGAAAACAATACCGTTACCACGACCTAGAAGGCCCTTTCTCTATCAGAAAGTCGTGTTTTGCAGCCCTTTTGCGCGCTAGAGTGGGAATCCCCTGCCTTACCCCCAAAGGGCTCCACAGAAGCCTGGCAAGCTCCCCAGGGACATGCCAGGTACTCAGTTCCTGGTCCTGCATCCGAAACCAGCGCACTCACCCCGGCGCTGGTCAGGGCGCTGAGGCAAGGAACCTTCTCCCAGCGGTGCTTTTGGACACAGGAGGCTCTACTGCAAATTAGGCCGGTGATTCCCAACGATTGATCTATGCGGCATCAGCACAGATCGGCTTTCGTGTGTTCAACTGAATATCTGAAATACTATGTTTAGGCATGACAGAAATTTCAAAATTGAATTTTCCGGGAAAGGCACTTTCTTGACTCCTGATTCTCGCTCCCTAAATCGCTGGCTGATCTTTGGCGCTTGGGTATCGATTTCCCTTTTGCTCTTTGTAAAACCGGTTTATGAGCTCTTTCAGCTCGCTAATCGGGATGAGACGGCTTCCCACATCCTGCTAATTCCCATTATTACTGCGTGGCTGTTGTATACGGAGCGAAAACAATTGCGGCCCGAAGTTGTTTTTAGTGCCTGGCCGGCGATGCTCTTCATTGTGCCTTCCCTTCTGGTGGCTCTCCTTTCGTTAAACTGCCAGGCCTGCGCTCCCAAAACCCGCCTGAGCGGCTACGTCCTTTCTCTCGTGTTTCTCGTGGTGGCCGGCTTTATATTTTCTATGGGCGCAGCCGCCGCCAAATCCTCGGAATTCGCACTCGCATTCCTGCTTTTTTTGATCCCCATTCCGGACCTATTCCTTGGCAAAATCATTTATGGATTGCAGGCAGGTTCTGCAGCGATTGCGGAGATATTCTTCAATCTGAGCGGTGCCCCCGTGTTGCGCCAGGGCTTTGTTTTTCGCTTGCCAGTGATGTCGATTGAAGTGGCGCAGGAGTGCAGTGGAATCCGTTCCAGTTTGGCGCTTTTGATCCTGGCTTTGCTCGTAGCCCACTTTTCCTTCCGGCCGTTGTGGAAAAAAATGGCATTTGTGGCCGCGGGACTCTGCATGATGCTCGTAAAAAATGGGATCCGAATCGCCACGCTGACTTTATTGGCTAACTACGTCAACCCCTCTTTTTTGACCGGAAGCCTGCACCACCAGGGTGGAATTGTTTTCTTCCTGATTGGCTTGGCGCTGCTATTACCTGTTTATTGGGCTTTGCGGAGAGGGGAAGCGACCGCGCCTCTTGTGGTCGTGCAGCAGCAGTAGCAAATTATTCTGGAACGAATGACGGGCGGGAAGCGTTCCAAACCCGAATCAGCCCTTGGCTTTCGGATCGCCGTCTTGCTGAGATCCATACCCGTAGTAATAACCGCCATACGAATCGCCTTTTTCCACGCGGTTAAGTACGACACCAAGCAAATTCTTTTCACGAAATTCCGAAGAAGCTTTTATAGCCAGCTCAAAATCAGTTGATCCGGCCCTCACCACAAAAAGTACGCCGTCGCACATATCGGCTAGAATGCTGGCATCGTGCACGGCCAGCGCCGGTGGAGAATCCAGGATGATCCAATCGAAGATCAGCGACATCCGGTCGAGCAACTGCTTCATGCGCTCGCTGTGCAGCAACTCGCTGGGATTCGAAACCTCGCTTCCGCCCGGGATCAGGCACAGGTTTCCATCCTTCTCCACCTGTGTAACTTGGAATTCGTCGGCATCTCCCCGCAGATAATCTGACAATCCCGGTTTCTCTGAAGCGCCCACGTGATGGTGCAAGCGCGACGCCCTCAGGTCGGAGTCAACGAGCAGAACCCGGCGGTTTTCCTGCCGGATGAAGGATTGCGCTAGATTGGCTGCCACGAAGGTTTTGCCTTCGGCCGGAGTGCTGCTTGTGACAAGAATTCGCTTTAGAGGCTGCACCGAAGCAATCTGGTAAAGTCGTGAGCGCAAGGTCCGGAATTTCTCGGTGCCGACCGAATTGTTCGAATGCGCGGAATAAACGTTCGTGTCTGAATCTATCTTCCAGGTGGCCTGCGTGCAGCGTTTCGCAAACTCCTCGAATCGCAGCAGCCCGGGATCGGCCTTCTCCGCTGTGCGGGGCTTCGCCTGGCTGCCCCCATTCACCGGCGGTTTTCGGGCAATGTCTTCCTGGATCGAGAGTTCCACGAGATCAGAGGCCGCGTTATTTACGGTCTGCGCGCTTCGCTCTTCTGCGGCTTTTTTTAAGGCTTCGTGGATCCGGCTCATCTTTCGCTCTTTTCAGTCCTTCTCAACGACGATCCCGAGTTTAACGCGAGGCCCTAGTGACATTTCTGACGAAGATTCCTCTGCTATCCGTTTCCGTGAGCCCGTACATCAAAACTGGGCACCGTTGTCAGGACCGGCAGCTTCAGGCAAAGTTCCACGTCGCGCTCTGAATACATCCCCTTGTCGCTGACCGCCAGCAGATAAAGAATGCCAAGAGATAACGCAAGCCCCGCTCCAAGACTCCCACCCACGAAAACAATTTTCTTTGGAAACGACGGCGATGAGGGAAGACTGGGCGCATCCAGTACTTTGAAATTTTCTCCCTGCTGCTCGTGTTCCAAATCTGTGGCCATTGCCGAGTTTTCCCGTTTTTTCAGCAATTCGTTGTAAATGTCCGAAGCCGTCTGGTAGCTCCGCGTCAGTTCTTTCAGTTGCTGTTCCACGACAGGGCTTGCCTGCAAACGGCCCTGGAGCGCTCGAATCTGATCTTGGATTTGTCCTTGCCGCTTGGTCAGGTCCGCGATCGTAAATTCGTCCTGCTTGATCCTGGTCCGCAATTGCTGAATTGCCGGCGGCTCGCGAAGCGAGGCCTGTGCTCCCGAAACTGGAGCCTTTGGAGTGGGCGCTTCGGCCATTTTTCGATTCAGCTCCTCAATTTGCGCCTTTACCTTGATCACGTCAGGGTGCTCTGGTGTGTATTTGGCTTGCAATGCCGAAAGCTGCTGTTGAAGCGCAGTCAGCTCCTGATCTTGCGTTTCTGGGTTTTGTTGCCCCACTTGTGCTGCCTTCCAGTTGGCTTCCTGATTGGTCAGCAATGTTTCGTTTAGCGACTTGTCCTGATGAGCGCGAGTCAGGGCCTGGGTCGTGGCATCCAATTGCGTATTCATTCCAGTCAGGAGAGTAAGATTCGTCTGTTCCTGGTCCGGCATTGAGACTAAATGCTCGGCCTTGAACTGCGCCAGGCGTTTGTCCTGCTCCTCCAGCTTGGCCTTTGCCTCGTTCAACTGTTCGGTCAGGAATTGTGTCACCTTGTTCGATTGCAGCCCGCGCCTTGTCATGTTCTGCTCCATGAACATGGATGTGATTTCTTGGCAGATCTGCTGTGCCAGTTGAGGATTATCGAATGTCACGCTGACATTGAAGCCCGGTGGTTCCCGGTCGGCCGATCCCGCTAACGGTTCAATCAGGTCCACATGCACCGCGCTCTTCAGCTTTTCAACCAGATCCTCCATGTGAGTCGTCTTGCGCTCAAGCGGGTACAGGTCAAATTTATTGATAATCGGTTCCAACCTTGACCGGCTAAGAATCTGTGCCTTCATAGAGGCCATGCGCTGATTCAGGTCGTCGGTAATTACTGGCTTGATGAGGTCTGAAGGAACAGTGGGCCGTTCGATGAGAACGAGCGTCGAGGAAGTGTATTTCTTGGGGAGAACAAGTGATGCTCCCAATCCGATGGCTCCCAGCGTCACCGTTATGAAAGCAGGAATCCACCAGTAGCGGCGAAGGATCCGCTTCACGTCTGCTACTGTTAATTCTCCATTGCGTACCATTTCCAGCAACCTCGCTATCGAGCCACCCTAAAACTCACTCCGGAGACGGCTCAGCAAAAGCCACCCCAGACAGAAGGAAGATGCACGAGGATAACCACGCAGAAATAGTTCTAATTCCCCCGTTATTTTGCCACAAGCAAACAACTAATTCAATATCAATAAGTTACGGTTCTTGCAGCCGCGGGCGCCTTACATCGAATACTTGCTACTTCGTTTTGACCCCAAATAGTGGAAAAAAAATATCCCTATTATCCCGTTGATTCCCCTCCCTGGCTCACACGGCATTCCTGGCTCCAATCCACAGATTACTGATACACTCCAACCAACCCCAATATCCTATGCCTTATCCGATAGCTTCTCTTAAATTAACACTGGCCCAGGATGATGCTTGCGACCAGTGGGATAGGGGTGCAAAATTGCTTTTCCAAGCCATTATGAAATGCAGCGTTTGCCAGTACGATCTTCCGCGTCGCCCGTGGCGACTCTCCGCACGAATCTCGACTTCACTGTTCCTGTTCCTTGTTGTTTTCTCTGTCGGCTGCAATCGAGATCCCAAGAAATTCCTGGCGAAGGGCAACACGAGTTTTGACCAAGGTAAATATCCGGAAGCTTTGATTTACTACGGCCGTGCAATCCAGCTCGATCCGCGCTACGCGGAAGCACACTTCAAGCTCGCGCAAACGCAACTCAAACTTAAGAGTTGGTCCGCAGCATTTGCCGAACTTCGGCGAACCATCGAGCTCCAGCCGGATAATTGGGAAGCGCAATTGGATCTTGGAAGGCTGCAGCTTGCCGGTGGACAAAAACAGGAAGCGAAAGACCGCGCCCAGTTGATACTCAAAACCAATCCCGCCAACATCGACGCGCAACTCCTCCTGTCCGACGCCGATGCCGCTCTTGGCAACTCCACGGATGCTTTGAAGGAGGCCAACGACGCCGTGCAAATGGCGCCAGAGCGCGCTGCAACTTATCTGAATCTCGCCCAGTTGCAAATACGCGCCGGAAATCTCAAAGACGCCGAGTCGAATTTGCTTAAGGCCCAGAGCCTGGATCCGAAATCCGTCAGCCCTTACTTGATGTTGGGCAGTTTATACCATCAACTGAAGCGGGTTTCAGATTCGGAAAGACAGTTTCAAGCCGCAATCGCTGCGGCTCCACAGGATCTTTCCCCGCGTGCCGCACTTGCTGCACTGCACTATTCCCAGGGGCAAACGGCGCAAGCGGAGCAGGTCTTAACCGATGCCAAGAATCAGTTGAGCTCAAATCCCGCCGCTTATCGGATGCTGGGAGACTCCTATCTTTCCCTCGGTAAACTTGATAAAGCAACCACTGAATTTGGCGCTCTATCCGCGAAGTACCCGGACGATCTTTCTGTTCAGAGAACTTATATCCAACTGCTGATTCTGAACAATCGCCTGGACGATGCCTCGCCGCGCACGGAAGCAATTTTGAAGAAGACTCCTCAGGATGCCGAAGCTCTCGTCCTGAAAGGGCAGATCCTGCTGCGCCAGCACAAACCCGATGAAGCTCTCACGACGTTGCAGGCAGCCTTGAAAAGCGCTCCCGACAATGCGATGGGTCACTATCAACTGGGCCTCGCCTTTATCGAGAAAGGCAACAACCAGCAGGCGGAGAGCGAGTGGCGAGAGGCTGTCCGGCTTCGCCCTAACTTTACGGAAGCCTGGCTGGCCCTGACGAAGAACGCTGCTTCCAAGGGAGACTGGAAAAGCCTGGAAGATTTGAGCAACCAGTTGAAGAAGCATGCGCCGAACTCCGCTGACGCCTATCTTTATCATGCAACCGCGCGTATGAATCTGGGCGACGCTGTGGGCGCCGAAGCGGATTTGATGAACCTGCAGAAGTTGGGTCCGCAAAGTCCGCTCTACTTCCTAAAAATGGGAGATTTGCGGCTGGCGCAAAAGCGCACGGCGGATGCTGAGGCAATGTTCCGCCAGGCGCTCGCTCGCGATCCGAATTCCTTCGAAGCGATTCGTGGCATAGTTCAGGTGGATGAAGCCAAGAATAAGCCCGCCGACGCGATGGCCTTCGTTCAGGAACAGATTAAGCGAAGCCCCAATAGCCCCGGACTGTTCATGTTGCTCGCCGAACTCCAGGTCCAGGCGAAGCAGCTAAAGCAGGCGGAAGATTCCGCAAACCAGGTTCTCGCACTGGATAAAAATAATATCGCCGCCATGGTCCTGCTGGCGCAATTGCAGGCTGCGGGTGGCTCGCCCGATAAAGCCATCGCCCTTTACCAGCGGGCCATCGAGCTCTCGCCTCGCGACGTGCGCCTCCAAATTGCACTCGGCGCCCTTTACGAACGGCAAGGCAACTGGCAGGAGGCAGAATCGACATACCAGAAAGTATTGGCCATTGATGCGGACAATCCGCTTGCATCCAACAATCTTGCTTATCTGCTCCTCGAACATGGGGGAAGCCCAAACGTGGCACTGACGCTGGCCCAAACTGCGCGCCGTGGCCTTCCCAATATTCCCAACTCTGCCGATACGCTGGGTTGGGCCTACTACAACAATGGCGGCTACTCGGTCGCCGCGCCGTTGTTCGAAGATGCCGTAAAGGCCACTCCGAACAATCAGGCATATCGCTACCACCTTGGCCTCACCTACCAGAAGCTCAATGATCCAGTTCGCGCCAAAACCGAACTCGAAAAGGTTATCAGTTTGAATCCCACATCTCCGGTTGCTGACCAGGCGCGCCACGCTCTCTCGCAACTCACAGGTGGTTAGTTGTTTTGGGTTGCCCAGAGCAAAATTTGACTGGCTCTCTCCGACAAGCCTCGATTTGACTTTACTTGGCTTGATTCTTACTGTGGCTGAGTTCGATCTCTAGATCGGCAAAACGAGAATCATGCCAGTTTCGGTTGCTAGAGTGACCCGATTCAGGTCACTTGAATAACTTGCGAAACTGTTCAACCGCAGGACCTTAATGCGAGAGAATTACGTCGAGGAGAAGATTGTCCATGAAAGGTGTTGTCCTTGCCGGCGGTAAGGGGTCCCGCCTTTATCCCCTCACCCGCGTCACCAACAAGCATTTGCTTCCCGTCTATGATCGGCCGATGATCTTTTATCCCATCCAGACACTGGTGGATGCGGGCATCCGCGAAATCATCGTAGTCACGGGCGGCCAGAACTCGGGCGACTTTCTTCGCCTGCTTTCCAGTGGCAGGGAATTTGGCCTGCACCGCATCCACTTCACCTACCAGGAAGGAGAAGGCGGCATCGCCGATGCCTTACGTCTGGCCCAACCTTTCGTGGAAGATGAAAAAATCTGCGTCGTCCTGGGCGACAACATCATTGAAAATAATGTAATCGCCGCGAAAGAATCCTTTGAGAAACAAAAACGCGGAGCCCACATCATCCTGAAGGAAGTGCGCGACCCGGAACGCTTCGGTTGCCCCGAATTTTCCGGCGGCAAAATACTCAAGATTGAAGAGAAGCCCAAGAAGCCCAGGTCCAATTATGCCGTGACCGGAATCTACTTCTACGATGCCACAGTTTTTGAAAAAATCGGCAAAACAAAGCCAAGCTGGCGGAATGAACTGGAAATCACCGACGTCAACAATATGTACCTCAAGGAAAAAACTCTGACCCACAGCATCCTGGAAGGTTGGTGGACGGACGCGGGTACTTTCGAATCTCTCCTTCGTGCGACGAATCTTGCCGCTGAGACGGGGACCAACAAGCTGCCCGGGCGGGGGAAACCTCCAAGGCCAGCCGAAAATTCAACCTAATTAGGCCCGGGCTTCGGAAGGCAATTGTGTTTTCAATGCCGAGAAAGGAAGGCAGTGATTGAAAGTTCTCGTTACAGGCGGAGCGGGCTTTATCGGCTCCAATTTCGTGCGCTTTCTTCTCAGCGCCCGCCCAGGCGTCGAAATCGTCAATTTCGATAAGTTGACGTATGCAGGTAATCCGGAGAGCCTTGCGGATATTGCGCAAGATACCCGCTATCTCTTCGTTTGCGGCGACATCACCGATCGAAACGCGGTCGTTGAACTTTTTGGGCGCAGGTTTGATGCCGTGGTACATTTTGCTGCGGAGACGCATGTGGATCGCAGCATTGAAGATGCTTCCCCATTTCTCAAGACCAACATTTTCGGTACCCATTGCCTTCTGGAAGCGGTGCGAAATTCCCCGGGCACACGTTTCATCCACATCAGCACCGACGAGGTTTATGGCAGCGCCCCTACCGGCGTGAAATTCAAGGAAGAAGCACCGCTCGATCCACGCAGCCCTTATGCGGCCAGCAAAGCTTCCGCGGAACATTTCGTCGCCGCCTACGCCAACACTTTTGGCATTTCCGCCGTTATCCTGCGTTGCACTAACAATTTCGGACCTTTTCAATTCCCAGAAAAACTAATCCCGCTCATGATTGCGAACGCCCGCGAAGACAAGCCTCTTCCGATTTATGGGGATGGCATGCAGGAGCGCGATTGGCTTTTCGTGGAGGACTATTGCCGCGCCATCGCCCTGGCGCTTGAGAAAGCCAAGCCGGGTTCAATCTACAATGTGTCTTCCGGCGTCTCGCAACCCAATATGAAAATCGTGCGCACAATCCTGCAACTTCTCGGCAAACCTGAATCACTCATTCAATATGTTCAAGATCGCCCGGGCCATGATCGCCGCTATGCGCTTGACAGTTCGAGAATTCAGCGGGAACTTGGATGGTACCCGCTGGTCAGCTTCGAGGACGGAGTCCGCAAAACAATCGATTGGTATCGTGCCAACTTTGAATGGCTCGATCACGCGTGTTCTGGTGAATACCGCAACTACTATGAGCGGCACTATAACCGCCGCTCAGAAACTTTTCGTTCTTAAGTTGACCTTTAACACGGAGGCTCCCTCTATTCCCGCGTTTTTCAGCTTCTGGGCATCGCTGAACCAATGAACTCATGCGAATTCTAATCATCGGTTCCAATGGCTTGCTGGGAAGGGACCTTGTCGAGGACTGGGCAGGGGAAACTGTCATTCCAGCAAATTTGCATCATGCCGATATTCGCGAACCCGAACAGGTTCGCCGGCTGGTGGCCCGGGAACGTCCCGACTGGATTATCCTGACCGCCGGCTATACAGATGTTGATGGCAGCGAACGGGACCCGGACCAGGCCTTCGCCGTTAATCGCGATGGCGCGAGGAATGTCTCAGTTGTGGCGCGGGAGCTTGGCGCGAAACTTTGTTTTCTGAGCACGGACTACGTCTTTGACGGCGCGGCCAAGCGCCCCTACGAACCAGAGGACCCGGTCCATCCCCTGAATGTCTACGGTGCATCCAAAGCCGCCGGGGAACGCGCCGTCCAGGGAGAAGCCGGGCACTGGCTGATCGCCCGCACTTCGTGGCTGTTTGGCGCGGCTCGACACAGTTTCCCCGAAAAAATTCTTCTGGCAGCGGATTCCCAACGCGAATTGAAAGTGGTCGTCGATCAGATCGGCTCTCCGACGTATACGAGAGATCTCGCCAGCGCCATCCGCGGACTGGTGCGTGCGGACGCGCACGGCACCCTGAACATCACGAACTCGGGATCCTGTTCCTGGTTTGAATTCGCAAAGGAAACTCTGCGGAGGGCAGGCCGAAACATTCTGGTCTCACCAATCACATCCGCCGAGGCTGGCCGCCCCGCCCGGCGCCCTGCATATTCCGTCTTGTCACCAAAGGCCCTGGGCTCGCACGGCATCACCGTGCGCAGTTGGCAGGAGGCTCTGGCGGCGTACCTCGTTGAAGTAAACCGTAGGCGCAAACTCCACTAGGGAATCTTCACCCTCTCAACGGATAATTCCTTATGGCACATCGTCTCACCTACTGGTTTCCCGCCATCGGCGTGGCTATCCTGATTTCTGTTTTTTCCACTCAATATTTCAGCGGCGAACATACCGCGAACTTCATCATTCCGATCCTGCGGTGGCTATTTCCTTCTGCCAGCCTGCACACCTTGCGCTTGCTTCATATCGGGATTCGAAAGGCAGCGCATGTCACCGAATTCGGCGTCTTCAGTATCGCCGTCTTTCATGGTGTTCGTGGGGAACGCTACGGCTGGCGGCCCGAGTGGGCCCTGATTACGCTGTTAATCGCCGTGAGCTATGCCGGTCTCGACGAATGGCACCAATCGTTCGTACCGATGCGTGAAGCCAGGCTTCGCGATGTCCTTATTGATTCGATTGGCGCTCTACTCGCTCAAGTGCTGGTGTGGATTTACGCGAAGCTCCACCGGAATTCGGTGCAATCGCCGGATGTTAGCGAAAAAGCTTCTTAGCTACTGAGATTTGCCGGTCCGGTTACGGAATAAACGCAACCGCCTCGTTCGAGTCGCTGCTTTCGGTCCCGGTTCCGTCCACCGCTGTGGTCACATAGTAGTAAGTCGTGCCGTTCACAACAGTCGAATCGGTGTAACTCACCGCCGAAACCAGGCCCCCGTTTAATTTCGTGTAGCCTGCGCCGCTTGTCGTGCTCCGGTACACGTTATAGCCGGAAACTACGGAAGTGCTCGCAGTCCACGACAGGCTGACGGTGTGTGGCACGGGAACGACTCCGCTGCCGGACAGCGTAACCGCAGATGGCGAACCGGTTGCGTTGCTTGTGATTGTCACGTTTCCGCTGGCAGCGCCCGTGACCGTGGGACTGAAGATTACGCTCAAGGTCAGTTTCTGTGATGGCGTCAGTGTGACCGGAACTCCTGCCCCGCTCAGCGAGTAACCTACTCCGCTCGCCGCGATTTGGGAAATCAACACGTTGGAATTGCCTGTGTTGGTCACTGTCACCGTCTGCGTCGAACTTGTACCGGTATCAACGCTACCGAAGCTGACTGTGTTCGTGCTGAGCGAAAGAATTTGCGTGGCGGCAACGCCGGTTCCGGTTAACGCCAACACGCTCGGTGAGGTGGCAGCGTTGCTCACAATCGTGATGCCTCCGCTTGCCGCACCCGCAGCCGAAGGCTGATATTGGGCGTTGAAGGTGCTCGTTTGCCCCGGATTAATCGAAAGCGGCAGGGTCAGACCCGTCGTGCTGAAACCGCTCCCGGCAACGCTTGCTTGAGTAATCGTAAGAACACTGTTCCCGGTGTTACTGATCTGAATCGTTTGAGAATTCGTCGAACCCACGGCCACGCTGCCGAAATTGGCGCTCGAAGGCGTCAGGCTGATTCCGGGGGCAGCGGTGACTGCGGTTGCAGAAAGGCTTACGACCGCCGGCGCGGCGCCATCGTTGCCTTGGACGGTAAGCGTCCCAGTGAGAGTGCCGGCAGCGGATGGAGTCACGGCAACAGTAACGTTCCCCGATTGGCCCGTGGCGATGGCGAGAGGAAGCGTTACGCCCATCAAACTGAATTGCGGATTGGAGATCGTCGCTTGGGTAATCGAAATCGGCATGGTGCCGGTGTTTGCGACCGCGATCGTCTGAGTGGTCTGTTTTCCTACTCCTACATTCCCGAAGTTCACAGCCGTGGGGCTAACCTGGAAAGCTGCCTGCCCTGTGGTGGTCTTGCTGCCGTTCACGATACCCGCGCAACCCCCAAGAATTCCGGTGCACAGAAGCGCCGTTGACAGCACAATCAAATTCAACACTTGGGGTAGGCTTACGAGTCCCTGCCGTGCCCCTATTCCTTTGGCCTCAGCAGCAGTTCCCCCGATATTCATTGTCCTTCCCTCGGCGAGCCTCATCACATAGCGAGGGTACGAGTACTAGTCCCCCCACGACTACTGGCGGGAGGACCAATTTCGGGACAGCCAGTTACACTGTCCCGGAGGCAATATTCGGGCTGCCCTTCCGGTCACGAAGGGTCATCCAGTCAGGGAAGCTTGGAATGTAGGGAAATTTGCGCCTGCTTGAGAATGCAGCTAACTTGTTTTTATTCAACAGCTTGAAAGGAGGAGAATTGTGTAATTCTTATTTGCGAGGCTTAGCTTCTTGCCCCTTAGGTCAAAGGAAGGGCAAGTCCTCAGTCGTATCCTGACCTAACAGCGTGTCGCCCAGGGCTACCCAGGCAGACTTCGACTTGCCTATGGGAGAGGGCTATACCGGACGTTGCTGCAAGTTGTCGAGGCGCGGGCGCGCCAGCATGAATTCAGCCGAATCCGAGGAATTCACCCCTGCCCCAATCTCTCGAACTCTCTGAAGGAATGCCCCGCTTTGTCTTTTTCCGAAAGAATCGGCTCTCCCAGCAGGGGCCAGCGTATCGCCAGATCAGGATCGTTCCACAAAATCACCCGCTCGTGTTGCGGAGCATAAAATTCCGTTACCTTGTAGGCGACATCCGCGGTTTCTGACAACGTATAGAATCCGTGCGCGAATCCTTTCGGAATCCAGATTATCTTTCGTCCCCCGCCTGAGAGGTTAAACCCTGACCATTTCCCGTAGGTACTCGACCCCGGCCGAAGATCCACTACCACATCAAAAATTTCACCGAGCAACACCCGGACTAGCTTCCCCTGCGGTCGCTCCAGTTGGTAGTGGAGCCCGCGGAGCACACCTCTCTTTGATTGCGACTGGTTGTCCTGCGCAAAATGCTCGGTGATTCCCGCCTCTGCGAAAGTCCTTACATTGTAGGATTCCAGAAAATATCCCCGTGCATCTGAAAATATTTCCGGTTCGATTACAACCACTCCCTGAAGCTCTGTCGGTTGGATCCTCATGAATCTCTTCACCTGCCCTCAGATTGCCAAACTTGATTGCAAGAATCGCGAGTTTGCTCTCCGGCTGGCTCGAAGACGAAAACGCCCGGAACTCACCTGTATTTTTCACACCCTATTCTTTGGAGAATATCGCGAAATGGCGCAGGGAGGATGCAAATGAAAGGCTATTTCGAAATGGGCTGGGGTCAATTCCGGGCGAGGCCGATCGGCCCCTCATTTTGGACTCGTTGCATGGATGTTCGCCGGGAAACCAGGCCCGCATCCTGGATTTTATAAATCAGGGCCCGATAGCTAATCTTCAGTGCCTGCGCGGTTTTCCGTCTATTCCACTGGTTGGCCCGAAGCGTTTCCAGGATCACATTTTTTTCCATTTCACGGATCGCGTCCTTGGAAAGGCTCTTCAACGTGACCTGCGGCTCGCCATTTCCCGTTTCCATGACCACTCTCTTGGCTCGACGTGTCGGAATTTCCTGTTGGATGGCGGCCTCCGGGCCGAGCAAAACGTAGCGCGCGACCCCATTGGACAATTCCCGGATATTTCCGGCCCAGGCAAGATTCTTCAGATACTCCAGCATCTGCAGCGGAAACGCCGCTGCTTTCATCTCAAATTGCTTCTCAAACTGCTCCCGGAAAAATTCAGCGAGCACGGGGATATCATCCCTTCGCTCACGCAGCGCGGGCATCTTCAGCCGGAAAACATGAATGCGGTAAAACAGATCTTGCCGGAATCGCCCTGCGTTCGTCTCCGCCTCCAGATCCTTATTGGTGGCGCAAATCAAACGTGCGTCTACTTTTCTCTCGCCCTGGTCACCGATTCTCGAAAAAGTGCCGTCTTGGAGGAAATGCAGCAATTTGCTCTGAAGATTCAAATCCAGATCGGCGATCTCATCCAGAAACAATGTGCCCCGATGCGCAAGCTCCACTCGGCCAGGCTTTACATTGTTCGCGCCGGTGAAGGCCCCTTTTTCATATCCGAACAACTCGCTCTCGAGGAGAGCCCCGGGAATGGCCGCGCAATTCACTTTCACGAACTCGCCCGTCCCGTACTCTGAATTGCCGTGGATCCATCGAGCCAACGCCTCCTTCCCGGTACCTGCCTCACCACACAGGAGGATCGGAACATTGGTGCGGCAGATACGCCCTGCACGTGTCTGGACTTCCGCCATTACAGGCGAATGCCCGAAAAGAACATGGTCCGGAAGCACGGCTCCCGGCCTCTCAATAGTCGTCAGTCTGTTGGAGTTGTCCCCAGGCATAGGCTCTCGGCGGGATGTAGCAGCACATCGCCAACCAAACACCTATAGCACCCAGGAGTGCGGTAAGCGCCCAAATGCAAACTAAGCCACACAAAATAAATTACTTAAAAAAATAAAAGGTATATAAGTAATGGTACTAGGTTTGGGCAAGGGTGGGGCACCCATGGCGAAATCGGGAAAATCGCATCACCGTACGAGGAAGGAATCTTCTCTTCTCGGGCAATTACCAGCGCCAGTTGATTGCCGCCACTCGGGTCCGTTTTGGCCCTAGCGATTCGGAAAGACGTAAGACTCAAGCATGTCCGCGCGGGCCTTTTCACTCGAGGCCATCACCTTTAGAAGGTCGCTCACCGACAACATCCCCAGATATTTATTTCCTTCGCCCAGAATTAACAGGTGATAAACGCCGTGTTGTTCCATCAACCGCAGGCTCTCATCGAACGTCACTTCGGGAGTCACCGTCACCAACTCCCGGCTCATGATCTCCGTAACGTTTGACCACGCAGGGCATTTATTCTCCGCCGCCACCTTGTCCGAAATATCGCTCTGCGACACCACTCCGATCAATTTCCCGCTCGAATCCACAACACCGGCCGACCGCACCTGTTTCTCTCGCAGGTATTTCGCAGCGTCCAAGACGCTCTTGGTTTCGGGGATGGAAAAGACTTCTCTACGGGACCCGATTAGATCCGCCACTTTCATTGGACCCTCCGGGGGACATGATTTGCCCACATGCTAGACTCGCCGGCACTTGATTGCAACGGAAAAATGAGCCCGAGCGTTCCGGGATGGATCTTCTCTGACGACAATTCCTCTAGGCGTGGACCCCTTCTCCACGCACAATGTCATACCTTTCAATCACAGCCGCGACTCCCATGCGCTGCTCGCCATCTTCCAGACGCCGTTCCACGCGAACAACCTTACCCTGGGCCCGCACAAATACGTCGGATCCATGAGTAATTTCGCCGGGGAGAGTGAGAGTAAGATCCAGCGCGCTTCCCGCCTCCAAATCGCGCTCCATCACGAAATACAATCCTTTGGTGGAGATGTCCCGCGTCTTCCCTTCCTGGCGCACGACCAATTTCTCCGCCGAGAATCGTATGCTCACCGGCAGTGTGAGATCGTAACGCCGGGCTAACCGGCGTTCAGTCATTAAGGACATCCTCAACTCCATCCGAGGCTTCGCAAGCCATCAGCAGTATGAAATTACATCCAGTGCACTGTATACAGGAATTCTAAAGGCTCAGTTTCAGATGAAAGACATCCGTCCCCAACGAACCCAACATTACTGAATCGCTTCGTGTCTGTAATGTCCCGTGGTGGTTCAGGCTACTACACTTCAGGGCCGACGCCGGTGACCGCTGCGCAAGATACCTTGCCCTCTACGAACTCGCAAGTTCTCTTTTTCAGAGGCATGTCGTTTATCAGCAACCCCGTACTAGACCCCGCTACCCTTCCTGTTTTGCGCCCACGGCCGCCGGCACATTTCCCTCCGGCTTGGCCACGGAGGCGCGCCGCGTCCGGGGCGTGTCTAGATTGAATTGCCGCATTTTGTAAAGCAGCGCCTTGTAGCTGATCCCGAGCATCTTCGCGGCGTCCTTGCGGCACCACCTGGTCTTTTCCAGGGCATCGGCGATCGCTTCCATTTCCGCTTCATCCTTCAATCCTCGGACAAGAGCCTTCAGCCCCTGCTCGCGAGCCACAGGGGGCTCTTCACGAGGCGAAGTTCTCTGCCGCGTCGCGGACATCTCAATCAGTTCGCGAAGGCTGCCTTCGTCATCTTCGAGAATCACATACCGCTTCACGAAGTTCTCCAGTTCGCGCAGGTTTCCAGGCCAAGGGTAATTGAGCGCGGCATCCAACAGGTGCTTCGACGGTTGCTGAAGAGTCTTTCCGAATTTCTCGCTGTATTTCTCCAAGAAATGCTTGAACAGCAGGGGAATTTCCGAGGTCCTCTCCCGCAAAGGCGGCACATTGATCGAAAGCACGTTCAGTCTGTAATACAGATCCTCGCGGAATCTGCCCGTCTTCATTGCCTCATGCACATCCACGTTCGTCGCCGCGAGTACGCGTACATCGGTCTCCACCAGATGTCTGCCACCTAGCCGTGAATACTGATGGTCCTGCAGCACATGCAGCAGCTTGGCCTGCAGGTGCACCGACATTTCGGCAATTTCGTCCAGAAAGATCGTCCCTTTATTGGCCAATTCAAATTTTCCGGGTTTGGCTCGCACTGCGCCTGTAAAGGCGCCCTGCTCGAATCCGAACAGTTCCGACTCCAGCAGCTCGCCGGGCAGCGCCGCGCAGTTAACCTTGATAAACGCCTGATTCCTTCTCTTCGATCGCAGATGGATCATTCGCGCCACAACTTCCTTGCCGACGCCGCTTTCTCCGCACACAAAAACCGGCACATCCACGGGCGCTATCTGCAGAATTTGTTGCCGGATGCGGACCATCTGCGGGCTGGCCGCAAGAAAACTCAAATCTTCGGTCACCTGGTCGCAGTAGTCGCGTAACGCCTTATTCTCCTGCGTCAATTGCTTCTTCTGCCGCGACTTCAACATCGCCGCTTCCAGCTCCGTCTTTTCGAAGGGTTTCGTCAGATAGTCGTGCGCGCCCAGCCGGATCGCCTCCACCACCGTGCCCACTTCGTTCGAACACGACAACATGATCACGTTGAGGCTGCGGTCCATCTGCATGAGTTCCTGCAGCGTTTCAAGGCCCCCCATCTCCGGCATCAGCACATCCAGGATGATAAAATCCGGGCGCTCGCCGTTACCTACGCGTTTGATTGCGTCCTTGCCGCAGCTCACCGTTTCGACGTCAAAGCCTTCCACTTCCAGAAGTGTCTGAAGGTACTTCCGGATGCTCGGCTCGTCGTCCACAACCAGAATTTTCTCTTTAACCTGCATGTCGCTTCCCCTCTTTCCCGCTCCAGCTCGAACCTCAGGCTTGATCCATTGGCAACAAAAAAGCGAACGTGCTTCCACGTTGCGATTCGCTCTCTACCCAAATTTTTCCCCGGTGCGCCTGAATCAACCGTTTCGCAATCGCCAAGCCCAGTCCCATCCCGGACGTATTGCGGTCGACGCGCACGAAGTCTTCAAATATTTCCTGGTGATGTTCCGGCGCGATGCCGGTCCCTGAATCGGTAACGCTTACTTCCACGCTATTCGGACGCGGCAGCCGGAACCGCCGGCGTTCTTCCACTGGCACGACTTCAGCAACGCGCCGCTCCCAAAAATGAGGCTTGGCCCGCAGAGTAACCGTCCCACCCGTCGGCGTGTGTTTTAGTGCGTTGTCCAGCAGGTTGGCGGCGGCCTGTTGCACCTTCTGGTAGTCAAACTTGAACGTCGGAATTGACGGATCGATGTGGCTCTCGAGTTTCACTCCCTTTCTCTGAAAGGCTTCGGACCACCGTCCGGTCATCTCCACAAGGCAGTCCCGCAGATCGTTCTCCCGCAACTGCAGCACTAGCTTTCCGCTTTCCAGAGCCGAGTAATTCAAAAACATCGAAACCAGCCGCACCAGCCGTTCGCAGCTTTCTTTCGACTCCTCCAGAATGTCCTTCTGTTTGTCCGTCAGCTTCCCCAGAGAATTGGTGAGGAGCAAATCGTAGTAGCCTTTGATAACCGCCAGTGGAGTCTTTAATTCATGAGCGGCCGACGCGAGGAAGACGGTTTTCTGGCGATTTACTTCTTGCAGCTTCAGATACGCAGCCAGCAGGTTCCGGTAAGTAATCTCACGCTCCTGCAAGAGCTCCTGAACTGTTGGCTGCGGCACGCCGTTTCCCTCAACGGGCTCCGGTTCGTTCGCAAATTGAATCGCCACCCAATCCGATTCCGGAATCCATCTCACGCGCGCGCGATAACCCTTCAATCCGTTTCTTCCGGCAAGTTCAATTTCGTGCTCGCCGCTTTCAATTCTTTTCGAGATTTCCCGCGGCTCCACGTTCAGCATCTCTTCAAATATGTTCAGGGAAAGGGGATCGGCTTTGCCGTGTTCTTCAAGGCACTTTCGTGCGCGCGCGTTCACCATCAGCACACGCCCGTCCCGGCTGGCTACCACCACGCTCTTGTCCACTGTATCCAGCAAAGCCCGGACATGTTCCGCGGGAAAATTAGTTCCACCTGGCACAAATTTTCCCGTGGATGTTGTAATACCACTTCCCATAGATGTCGATTGGCTCCTGTCCAGAGTGGTAAAACTTTTCCCTTTGTGGAGTTCATCCTTTCAAACGCCTCCCAGACTGTCAATGGTAAAAGCGTTCCATTTGCACAATTTGGGAAAAGGCCTACTCAATCCAACCCCTGGCTGTCCATACGTAGCCCGCTTTCCTGTCAACTCGCCCTTATGTTCATCTAAATAAGCGTGTTAAATTAGGATTTGGATTCAGAACACTGGCAAACAACCTGCAAGAGATGTACTAGTTCCTGAGTACTACTATTCGGACCACATGGACCTACGCACCGATCAATCTAAGGAGGGAGTTCGGGTGGAGTCGCAACGGGCACGCCGTTCGCCTCGAATCCGCTTGCAAGTTCCCGTATTCCTGCGGGCCTCCGACGCCTCGGGTGCGGAGTTCATCGAACTCACCCGAACCCTCAATATCAGCGCTACCGGTGCTTGTATCACTTCCACCCACATTCTGCGGCCAGACCAGGCAGTCCTACTTACAATCCCGGCGCCTTCTCCTTCTTCCTCCAGTCTTATCCCCAGCGAGACACCACCCATCCAGGCCAAGGTTCGCCGCCAGGAAACTTTGGGTGACCAGCGGCTTTTCGGATTGGAATTCCTTCGACCTCTCGACTAAGCCCTCTTACTAGTACTATTTCACATCCCTGTGCAGTTTCCGCTTTGACAAGGCTTCGTCCCGCCAGAAGAAATCTCGCACGTCCTTTCTTTTTGTAATAGGATTGGCCCGCAAAAGAGAGCCGATTAGGGCTGATTTACCCTTCCTGTCCCATCGATGGGTATGGCAACTGATTTGCTCCCTAATCATGTGGTTCTCGGACAGTGCTTTCCCCAACCCCCGCGGGGATAGGCAGATTGTGGGAAAAACCCAGTTATGCCCAGCCCCGGTGCCCCAGTGGCCCCGCGTTTGCCCATGGAAGATGCCTATCTCGAGCTATTGGCCGACACCCTCGAGGGCCTTGATCCTTCCGCCCGCGGTCAATTTCTTCAACGTTACTTTCGCGCTACAACTCATCTGCAGTTGCGCGAGAGTCAGTCCCTGCAACTCTGGGATGAGGTGCTCATGCGCCGCCGCGAACTCACGAACACGCTTGGCCGGCCGATCTCTCTCAAGACCGTTCTCATGGATGTACTTTCCTCTTCCGGCTTGGTGCGCGTCCCTGTCATCCTCGAATACGACGAGCTGAAAAAAATTCAATTGAACGCGGTCACGGATCCGCTCACCGGTTTGTACAATCGCAGGCTCTTCGCGGAATCCTTTGAAAAGGAACTGAACCGCGCCCGTCGCTATGGCCTCCCGCTGGGCATCGTCATCCTCGATCTTCACCGCTTCAAGGAAGTCAACGACAAGTATGGCCACCCGCGCGGCGACGAAGTCCTTCGGGCCGCAGCAACCACGCTGCAGAAAGCGCTTCGCACCTCCGACTCCGCCTTCCGTATCGGCGGCGACGAGTTTTCCCTGCTTCTCCCACAAACCGATGCGGCGCAGGCCCTCGCACTTAGCCGCCGCATTGAATCCGTATTTGCGGAAACTCTGCGCCCGCTTCAGCTGACCTTTGCCGTAGCCATGGACCACGGCGTCGCCACCTTTCCCCAGGATGGCGACCAGTCGGATCAATTGATTCGCGTCGCCGACGAGCGGCTCTATCGTTTCAAACACGCCAATCACGTGCGAACGGCCGGCGAACCGCCGCGTTCGGAAGTTTCACAGCCGGCTGCCCAACCTCCGGCTCAGTCACCGATCTCCATCTCTGCGGGCCGCGCCGCGGAAAAACTCCCGTCCGAGTTCGCGGTTGCGTCGTCAGCCGCGGCAGCAGCTCTGGCGGAGCAAGTCCCTGCGCCGATCCCTGAGGCTTCCTTCGCGATTCAGCGCAAAGCCGAACGCGTTTCCATGATCGGAACCAATGCCTACGCCGTCATCGGCGACCAGGGCAGCCGTCGCGCCCGCGTCCTCGATGTTGGTTTTGGCGGCGTTGCCCTGGAGTTTGAACAACCGGAAGAGCTTCCCGAGAGCATACTGGCAATTCTCCATGTCCCTATCCTTCCGCCCGTCCGCGTCTATCTCCGGCCTGTCTGGTCGCGCCGCACCTCGGAAGGCTCCTTCCGCTTTGGTTGCCATTTCGTGTCCTGATAACTTCTGCGTGCCACCACCTGGCGCGACTCTCCTCACTCGCATCTGCGGCGCGAAGCATCTCTCCGCGCTGATGACTCGTTTTCTCCGCGGCCTTGCCCATCTCTCGAATCCCTTATCCATTCATTTCAGCTGTTCTTTAGTACAGGTCCACCCTATGTAAGACCTGTCCTACAACTGTACCCGGGACAGGTTGCGGCTGCTGTTCCCAAGACAGTAACTTGGAATTTCCGAATCTGAGGGGGTTCGCAGCCGGGTGTTCTCGCGTTTTTCCTACTACCGGTTCATCGGAAGCGTCGCTGCCACTCCTTCCTTGTTGGCGATTGCCCTGGCCATAGTCGGTTGCGCAAGCGTTACCCCAAAGTCTGCGTCCACCCAGCCCGGAGCGGTTGCCGCTGTACAGGTATCGCCATCCTCGATCAGCTTCGGCAAGCAAGCACTGCAGTCTACGGCGACGCAAAACATCACCATCAAAAATACAGGTAATATCACAATCACCATCAATGGAATTACCGTGGTAGGCGCTGGTTTTGGTTACTCCGCTCTCTCGCCCGGTTCGACCCTCACCCCCAACCAGAGCGTCACTTTTCAAGTTTGGTTCCAGCCGCGAATCAGCGGTTCGGCCGCCGGGAATATCTCCATCCTCAGTTCAAACCTCTCTACTCCCGCCAGCATTTCTGTATCGGGGACAGGTATAACGTCCGCTCCAACTTCGCCGTCTCCCGCGCCGCACAGTGTTTTTCTTTCATGGGGCCCGAGCAGCACTGTCGTCGCTGGCTATCGTGTGTACCGGGATAACGGCTCCGGCCTCTTACCCCTTACTTCCGTAATCCCGGACCTGACTTACACGGATGCATCCGTCGTTTCAGGGGACACCTACCACTACGCCGTTACGGCTGTTGACGCTGCCGGCGACGAAAGCTCCTTCTCCAACGAAGTAACGGCCGTTATCTCGACTCCCTGATTGAACTACCCGCTCCGAGTGCCGATTTTGAAATTCTTGCCTCTTTCCGTATAATCAGAGATTGCCTGTGACCTAGCGACGCAGCTGTAGCTCCCTCCAAGGGATGCCGTGCAGACCGGCCACACTAGATTGGAGATCCATGAAACCCGGTATTCATCCCGACTACCATCCCGTTACCGTCCACTGCGCTTGCGGGAGCACTTTTCAAACACGTTCGACGATTAAGGGCGATATGCTCCGCGTCGAAATCTGCTCGAGCTGCCACCCCTTCTTTACGGGCAAGCAGAAGCTTGTAGACACCGCGGGCCGCGTTGAGCGCTTCCAGAAGAAATACGCCAACGTTCCGGCCGCTGCTGCCAAGAAGTAGTTCTTCACTTTCTCACCGAATCACTTTGCGCGGACCGGTCCCAAGCCGGTCCGCTTTTTTTTTCTATCCTTTTGTCCGCTTCCTTCTCTACGTGTAGAATCAACTTCCAAGGTGGCTACGCAATCTCGCATGTTCGATGGCGCACCGGTGGCCGGTTTGGTGGAAACGGGCGCGCCCCGCGTCACGCTCCGCAACGCCTTCCTGCACGCCTTCGATTCTGCCATCGCCGCTGCGCGCACTTGCTACTCCTCGCATCTCATCAATCACGACGAAATCACCGACAAGCAACGCCTTAACATCGGCGCCGCCACCTTTTATAGCGGCCATCACACTGTCTACCAGCACGCCCATTTTGAGTTCGGTCTCGAAAACGTAAGCCGCCAGTTCGTCTGGTCGTTTCTCCATGCGCATCCTTTCTACAACTCGGAGCAGCAAAGCCAGCGCTATGTCCGTCTCGATCGCGCCCAGGCCTACGTTCCACCGGTCTCTCTCTTCTTCGACGAAGGCTCTCGCAACATCTACGAAAACGCGCTGGCCCGTGCTTGGGCCTACTACCGCGAACTCTCCGCCCTGCTCACTCCCGACGCGCGCAACATTCTCGGCGACATCTGGCACATCGGCCCGATGTCTCATCCGAAGCGCATTCAGAAAATCGAGCGCTCCGCCGAAAAACGCTCCATCGAGATCGCCCGATACGTCCTTCCGGTTGCCGCTTTCACCACGATGGTCCACACCATCTCGGGCATTGTTCTTCATCGCCTCTGGCGCATGTGTTCCGCTACGGACGCGCCTAGCGAAGGGCGCGCCATCATTGGCGAAATGGTTGCGCAGGTGCGTCAACTCGATCCTCAATTTTTCGATCGCTTTGGCCTCTCCCCTCTGGAAGAGTTGCCCGAATGGAAGGATGTCGCCTCAATCAAATCGGAAGCCGATGCGTTCGCAAATGAATTCGACGCAAAACTAAACGGGAAGACTTCTCGCCTCGTTGATTATTCTCCGAACGCCCCGCGCGTCATGGCCGAATCCTACCGTGCCGTCGTCGGTCTTCCGGAATCCGCCTGCAGCGACACGGAAGCCATCGACCGCCTGCTCAATCCCGCGCGCAATCTCTACCGTCTCGAAACCCTAAACATCGGCGTCCACGCGCCCATGATGCGCGCCCTGCAGCACGCCAATTACACCTTCGCCAAAAAAATCAGCCACACCGCCGACAGCCAGGACCAGCGCCACCGCATGGTTCCCGGCTCGCGCCCGTTGCTCACACTGGCCGACACGCGCGAACCAGACTACATCACTCCCAAGCTCCTGGAAGAAAATCCCCGCGCCAGGGAACTCTACGAACGCGCCATGCAAGAAGCCTGGTCCGCAAAAAACCAATTGCTCGACCGGGGCGTTCCTCCCGAAATCGCCCTCTACCTTCTTCCCAATTCCAAATCCATCCGCCTAGTCGAAACCGGCTCGCTCCTCCATCTCCTCCACAAATGGACCATGCGCACCTGCTTCAACGCCCAGGAAGAAATCTACGCGGCCTCCATGGACGAAATCTCCCAGCTCCGCGAAGTCCATCCGCAACTCTCCCGCTATATCGGCCCGCCCTGCCACCTCCGTGCCGGCATCACTACGCCAATCTGCACCGAAGGCTCCCACTTCTGCGGCGTAAAAGTCTGGCTCGACTTCCCCAACACTCCCCGCCGCATTTGAAACCTATTGACGCCTGCGAAACGTCCAACTATTAATTAGGAGCACACCATGACCCCCACCCAGCTCCGCCTGAACGCTCTAGTTCTCGCTTCCATTCTGATTTTTGCGCCTTTCTCCAATGCTTTCGACACGCCGCTCTCCGACACCGCCGTGCGCGAAGCCTATTTCCTCGGCCAGCGCCATGACGACTCTCTGGGGAAACTTCTGGACAAGCACATCCTCTACTTGCAACCGCCCAAGACCGGCCCCTACGTTCAATCGGTCAGTTTTCTCACTCCTTATATCCTCACGGCGCTCTATTCCAGCCAACAGGTCAGCATCTATAGCGCGCAGCAAGCGCAACTCGACCACCTCAAGAATCCCGAAGTGGTCCGCGTCACGGTTCAAATCTTCCTGACGGAGTCTTACAGCGCCTACAGCGCGGTTGCGGCGGTGCCTGATTCACACTCGCCCAAACGAGTCTTCGTTCGTCCCTCAGATTTCTGGCGTGATTTCCGGCTGTGCACTTTTCAGAAGAACGAACTCGTCATTCCCACCAGCGCGGACGGCCATCCCCTTTTTCGGTGCGATGACGGTGGTTGCATCCTCTCCGGCGCCACGCTGACCTTCGAATATCCCGCCGCTGCCTTCACAGAAAGTTCCGCCACCATCCAGATCGACCCGCCCGAGGGCGAACCGGTCGTCGTCGACTTCGATCTCACCGCCTTCCGTTAATTCTTGTCCCCGAATCCATGCTTCTGCCTGCAAATCGGGCAGTACGTTTGTGCCTCAGAATTATCCACGTTATGTCTCACCGGTGGCACGGTCCGCAAATAAGCGAAAATTGACTTTAAGTCCTCATCCGTCATATTCCGGAAATAGCGATACGGCATGAACGTATTCAGCTCGCGGACCCCGCCGGAAGCGTGCCCCGTTCGGATCGTCTTCAAGAACATCGCCTCGTCGTAATGCGAAATGCCAGACGGATCCGAGGTGATATTCGGTGTCACCACGTCGCCCCACGCACCTGCCATACGTTGTCCGCCCCCGAACATCATCTCTATCCGGGCGTTCCCTTTTTCGTCGTTGGGCGTGTGGCAATCGTTGCACTGGGCAAGGCGCACCAGATACCAGCCATGCTTTACTTGCTCGCTCGCGTCCGCTGGCAGCTTCGGTTCCATCTCCGGATGCAGATTCACCTTAATCTCAAAGGAGACGTTGCTCTTGGGCAGCGGATTTCGAATCGCGGGCAGGGAACGGATGTAAACGATCACCGACGCTATATCCTCATCCGTCATACTCCGGAAAAACGCGTACGGCATGTAGTCCGACAACTCCCTGCCGTCATGGCCGATTCCATGCCTGATTGCACGCTCAAACTGCGCGTCGCTCCACGTGCCTGCGCCGGTCTCCTTGTCTGGAGTGATATTCGGACAGGCTAGCCCATCGGGGGAGAAGGTCCCGTCGTACAGCTCGCCCTTCAGCACTTGGCCCACACCCTTTCGTCCCGTCAGAGGCAGGCTACTCCCATGCGCGTAGTCTTGCTCTCCGTGGCACATGAAACAGTGCGCGACGCCTTCCACCAGATAACGCCCACGTTCCAGACGCTCGGGCGATGCGGTAGCGCGGAATCCCGTCCCATTCGGCGCGAAACTATTGGCTGTAGGCTTAACCTGTGCAACAGTGAATTGCGTAAGCGAAACCAGAAGAAAAATCAGAATTAAGGCACGAACACACGACCAGGAAGGAACCGAGCCCATAGCGCGACCTCCGTTTTTGCATGAACTGCGCGTTCCCGAGGAATTGCCGCGAGTATACGCCTAAACGTTTTGGAATTTTCGCCTCTTGGCGGGAATTTCCCCTACTAGCTTCTCCAACGCAGTGTCGCCGGCCCGTCCATCGGGTGCTCCATCGGCAAACCGCTGCGCCTCGACTCAATCAGATTCTGCTTCAACGCGAAATACCATTTCGCAGGACGGTCCGCGTCATCAATCAACATCAACCGCGGATTGTGCTTCAATCCTTCCGACTGCCGGATCATCGTTTCCTGGTCCTGCCGTAAAAATATCTTCGCGAAGATGCGAAAAATCGAAACAGGAAACGGCAGATTCCACGCCGCGACAAAATCAATCCGGCACAAATCCCGCCGCACCGGCGTCACCGTGGCCCGGCTGGAAAACCACAGCTTCCCGCTCCGGTCGATCTCCGTCCGGATATTCGGCAGCACAAAATCGATCGTTGTCGTCACCGTTTCGCCCGTCATCTTTGCCAGTAACTTGTATGGCGCGCTGTTCGCACTCGGCTGATGCGGGCTCATCCGGAACCCATTCGGAATCGGCTCAAACTGTTTCTCCTTCTCGTGAATGCTTGTCTTGCTCCGCCAGAACCACGACTGGTGCACAAACGGCCCATGCGCCGGGTCCATCAATCCGATAATCCCGTGATCGATGTGCGACGGCAACTCGCACTCCAGCCGCGTAATCTTGAATCTTGAACTAAACTTTTCCAGCTCCGGCGGAGCCGGCATTTTCCCCGGCAAGCGCGCCCCCGGCGCGCTCATATACACCCAGACGTACCCGTCCCGCTCTTCGCACGGATAATGCGCCGCATTGATCCGCTCCACCTTCAACTTGTCGTGGCTCGTCAGCGACGGAATCTCCACGCACCGCCCACTGCATGCGTCAAACTCCCAACCGTGATAACTGCATTGCAAGTTCCTCCCGTCAAAATGCCCGTACGAAAGCGGAATCCCTCGGTGCGGGCAAGCGTCGCGCATCGCAAACACCTTTCCCTCGCTCGTCCGTCCTAGCACCAGCGGGATTTCCAGCAGCATCGCCTTCGCCAGATTCTTCCCGTAAATTTCCTTGCTCCGCATCGCCGGATACCAGAAGTCCCACAAAAATCCGGCGTCCGCTTTCGGCGCGTTCTCCGCCAGCCCCTCCACCGAATTCTCCAAAGCCGCCCGAACCGCTTCACTCATCTCTTCCACCCACAATCTCTGGCCCTTGCGCCAAACCGCATCGTAGTACACCAGCTAACCGTGGGCAATCCACTTTGGAGTGCGGCGGCTCTGCCGTCGCTTTTACGGTTGTAGCCCTCACGCCAGTTGCCGCGATTGCCGATTGCCCCAAAACCTCGCGCGCCCCTCCTGCATCCAATCCGCAAGCACTTTTGCTATACTACTCGCAGAATATGTACTCCTTCTTCCATTAACTGCCTTAGGCCTCGCGCCCGTCCGGGCGCCGCTCCTTTTTCTCACCAGCTTGCCCTGAGCGATTCTTGCGAAGGGTCACCAATCACCCGTCATCCTCTCCAGTGACGCAAATCCCATGGAGAGAAGGAATCGCAATGGCCGCTCTCACGCTCTCTGAAAAACTCGATCAGCTCGACGCCCGCTACCAGGAAATGACTCAGGAACTCTCCACTCCCGAGGTCGTCACCGATTCCGCGCGCTTCCAGAAACTCGCCAAGCAGCACTCCGATCTCGAGACTATCGTCAACAAGCATCGCGAGTTCAAGCAAATCGAAAAGGACCTCGCCGCCACCCACCAGATGGTAGTCGAGTCCGAAGACGCCGAAATGCGCCACATGGCCCAGGAAGAGGAAAAACTCCTCACCATCCGCAAAGAACAAACCGAGCGCGAGCTGAAACTTCTTCTCCTCCCCCACGATCCCATCGACGACAAAAACATCATCCTCGAAATCCGCGCCGGCACCGGCGGCGACGAAGCCGGCATTTTCGCCGGCGACCTTTTCCGCATGTACTCGCGCTACGCCGAATCCCAGGGCTGGAAGGTCGAGGTGATGGAAAGTTCTCCCGCCCAGATGGGGGGAGTAAAAGAAATCGTCGCCGCGATTCAGGGCAAAAAAGTTTATTCCAAGCTGAAATACGAAAGCGGCGTTCACCGCGTGCAGCGCGTCCCCGCCACGGAAACGCAGGGTCGCATCCACACCTCAGCCGCCACCGTCGCCGTTCTCCCCGAAGCCGATGAAATCGACATCAAAATCGAAGCCAAAGATCTCCGCATCGACACCTTCTGCTCTTCCGGCCCCGGCGGCCAGTCCGTCAACACCACGTACTCTGCCGTGCGCATCACCCACTTGCCCACGGGACTCGTCGTCTCTCAACAGGACGAAAAATCCCAGATCAAAAATCGCGCCAAGGCCATGCGCGTCCTCCGTTCCCGCCTGTACGAAATGGAACTCGAAAAGCAACAAGCCGCCATCGGCGCCGAACGCCGAGGCCAGATCAAAACCGGCGACCGCTCCGAAAAAATCCGCACCTACAACTATCCCCAGAACCGCGTCACCGACCACCGCATCGGCCTGACCATCCACCAGCTGACCGAAGTAATGGACGGTAAACTAGCTCCCCTAGTCGATGGCCTCGTCGAACACTACGAAGCCGCCCGCCTGAAACAAGAGCTCGCCGAAGCATGAACCTCCTCTCCGATCTTACCGGGGTGCCCCACACGCCGGTGTTGCGTGTGGGCTCTTGGGTTTTCCTCTCCGACCCTCTGCGCTCTCCGCGTCTCTGCGTTAAACTCTTCTCTTAAAACTGTTCCAATGCCCCATCAGAAAACCAACTCGCTCCACGTCCGCACCGCCCTGAAACAAGGCATCCATCTCCTCCGCCAAGCCCACGTCCCCTCCGACACCCTGGCCGCCGAACTCCTCCTCCTCCACGTCACCCGCCGCGACCGCACCTGGCTCTACGCCCATCCCGAAGAACTCCTCGACTCACACTCAATCGAATCGTACTTTTCTTTACTCCGCCGCCGCGCCGCCGGCGAACCAACGCAACATCTCACCGGCAAACAGGAATTCTGGGGTTTGGAATTCGAAGTCACTCCCGACGTCCTCATCCCCCGCCCCGAAACCGAGCACCTCATCGAAGTCGCTCTCGATCGCCTCGCCGTCCGCGCACTCCGCGCAGGCCACAATCCCAAACTTGCGGGCGAAGGCCTGACCATCGTCGACATCGGCACAGGCTCCGGCTGCATCGCCCTCGCCCTCGCCAAAGAACTCCCCGCCGCCAAAATCTACGCCACCGAGATCTCCCCTGCCGCCCTCACAATCGCCCAACGCAACGCCACCCGCCTCGGCTTTGCGAATCGCGTCACATTCCTCGAATCCAGTTTATTTGCGGCCTTTTCGCCTTCCTCTGACTCTTCTCCCCACAGGTCGCTGGTCGCTAGCCACTGGCCACCCTCTTCCAGCCAGTCACCAGTCACTAATCGCCAGTCACTCCTTTTCGATCTAGTGATCAGCAATCCTCCCTACATCGGCCGTCGCGAAGCCCCCTCGCTCCCCATCGAAGTCCGCGACCACGAACCCGCCTCTGCACTCTACGGCGGCGAAGAGGGCTACGAACTCTACGGCCAACTCATCCCCCAAGCCGGACTCCACTTCAAACCCGGCGGCCTCCTAGTCCTCGAACTCGGCCACGACTCTCTCCCCGCCGTCCGCCCCCTCCTAGAAACTCCCCAATGGGCCAATCTTCACGTAACCGACGACCTCGCAGGCATCCCCCGCGTCCTCTCCGCCGAACGTACCTCCCTGTAGCGGCCGCCTTCTGAGGCGGGCGCTTTTTTCTCTTCATTCGTCAATGTAGCGCTGGCTTTTAAGCCAGCCTCTTGGGGTTTCTTCGTGGCACATCCATTCCTGGATGTGCTCTTGGGGTTTCTTTAGGAGGCCGGGCCGGGGCTGAAGCCCCGGCGCAAAGGCTCCGCTACAGATGGGCTTTAGCCCCTGAAGAAACTCCGTTCTGTCACGTTAACAGGGCACCTAATGCAACAAGCCCTCGTTCCTCTTTGTCCCCCGCGCCATCTCCCGAATCCGATTCAAGTACCCAACATAAATCGGAATCGGAATATCAGGCGAATCTCCATCATTTAAAAAATGCTCCAACCGAATCTCCACCGGTATCCCCGCAATCACTTCGCGAAATCTAGGCGTCTCCAGGAATTTCACTTTCCAGATTTCCAGCATCTCCGCTCGAAACTCTCCGCTGACGAACCCCAATTCCCGGTCGTCAAGATAAATCCCGTCAAAATGATGCTGCGCCAGAACTTTCCGACCAAGATCGTCATCCGGCGAAAACAAGTAAACCATGTGCAGCAAATCCGCCAGGTCGCCCCACAAAACCTTTTCTTCAAACGCACTGAACCGGAACGCACTTTCCCCGCGCTGCTGCGCAAGCCGCGCGTGATCAGCCGGCTTCAGCCCATGCCTTGTAAGCTCTCCAGAAAACCATTTGAACCGATCAGACTTAAGGTTGTGCCTGAGAAACTCCACCGCATACGCATTCGGCAAATAAATCTTCGGATCGTCATCCAGCCGCTTCAGCCACGCGCTCCAATCCCGGGCCTGCAGCAAGGCGATCAGATCCTTCAGATCCCCAATCGTCGTATCCGGGTGATACTTCACCGCCTGCCAAAAATGTTCTGTCGAATCATAAACCGCCCCGTGCAGCCGGATGCCCTCCTCAATCGGATACCAATTCGAAAGCACTCTGCCCGCAATCACCGGCGATGCGCTCCAGCAATTAAGCGAATGCTTCCATTTCTCCTGCACGGCTAAAAATTCCTCCGCATACCCCGGCGGCAATGGCTCCTTCACTTTCGAAATCGCCTGCCGCAGTTCCTCGCTCGTATGAGTCACCAGCGCCTGCAGCGGCCGCTCATCCATCATCGAAATCACGCGGCTCTCAATCCCCTCGCGCAGCAGTTGCCGCGCAAGTTGCCGTTTCTCTTCCTCGCTGATCTTCCCTTCCCACCGCCGCGTCTGCGCCTCGATATAAGAAAACACTTCCGCCAGTGACTTGAACTCAACGAACCCGTGAATCGCAAACGTCACTGGCTTCGCATCTTTCAGAACCACCGTGGAAGGAGTCACCACCGCCTGCAACGAAAGTTCTTGCGCTCGCGCTGGAACCGCGGCGATGAATATTGCCAATGCGGCAATCAGTATGCTGATAACTGGATTCATTCTCCGCCTCAATATTTCCGCTCCATCATTTCACCAACGTCCCCAGACTCCAATCGGAGTTCCCCATCCTCCTCGTTGTCTCCGCCACCCCGAAGTCGTACCCTAACCTCATGCCGGACCTGGCACGCTTCCGCGCCAAACACGACGCTCCCGACGCCGCCGAATTCCCGTCGGTGTCCTCCATCCTCCACGTGGACATGGACGCCTTCTTCGTCTCCGTCGAACTCCTCGAGCGCCCCGACCTCCGCGGCAAACCCGTTGTCGTCGGCGGCCGTCCCGACCAGCGCGGTGTCGTTTCCGCCGCCAGCTACGAAGCCCGCAAATTCGGCATCCATTCCGCCATGCCCCTGCGCACCGCGGGCCGCCTTTGCCCCCACGCCGTCTTCCTCGATGGCCACCACGAAAAGTATTCCGAATGGAGTGATCGCATCGCCTCCATCCTGGCGAAATTCTCTCCCATCGTCGAAATGGTTTCCGTCGACGAAGCCTATCTCGACCTCTCCGGCACCGAACGCCTCCACGGCCCGCCGCTTGCCGCCGCCGACAAACTTCTTCGCACCATCACCAGGCAAACCGGTCTCCCGTGCTCCGGCGGCCTCGCCACTCGCCTCACCGCCAAGGTCGC